>Ga0209208_10000204_pt1 | contig 70232 bp, 46 predicted proteins | sample S1TSphfallax_3_FD_187694 | JGI IMG/M metagenome (GOLD analysis project Ga0209208, IMG submission 187694) | Host-associated microbial communities from peat moss isolated from Minnesota, USA - S1T2_Fd - Sphagnum fallax MG (SPAdes) (version 2) | ecosystem: Host-associated > Plants > Peat moss >... | reverse complement strand
TGGCTATTTTATTAATGGCTATTGGTGGCTATTTTATTAATGGCTATTGGTGGCTATTTTATTAATGGCTATTGGTGCTATTTTATTAATGGCTATTGGTGGCTATTTTATTAATGGCTATTGGTGCTATTTTATTAATGGCTATTGGTGCTATTTTATTAATGACTATTGGTGCTATTTTATTAATGGCTATTGGTGCTATTTTATTAATGGCTATTGGTGCTATTTTATTAATGGCTATTGGTGGCTATTTTATTAATGGCTATTGGTGGCTATTTTATTAATGGCTATTGGTGGCCATTTTATTAATGGCTATTGGTGGCCATTCTATTAATGGCTATTGGTGGTCATTATATTAATGACTATTGGTGGTCATTCTATTAATGACTATTGGTGGTCATTCTATTAATGACTATTGGTGGTCATTCTATTAATGACTATTGGTGGTCATTCTAATAATGACTATTCATTGTTATTTTATAAATGATTATTAATGGTTATTTTATTAATGACTATTAATCGCTATTTTATTAATGGTTATTGATGGATATTCTATTTGTGGATACTGATGCTTATTAATGGTTATTGGTGGCTATTGGTGGTTATTGGTGACTATTGGTGGTTATTTTATTAATGATTATTCCGTTGTAAGCCATTGGTGGTTATGTATGGTTATGTTTTTAATGGTTATTAATGGTTATTGTATTATAATTTATTGTTGATATTATATGTTATATTACAACTATTGGTGATTATTGTATTATAAATTATTGTTGATATTTTATGTTATTATATCATAGGCTATTGATGGTTATTATATTGTAGGGCATTTTAAATTATTTTTCATAGGTTATTATTTTATATTCTAAGTTATTTTTACCTTAGGTCATTATATTTTGTTTTAGGTTATTTTAAACTATTATACTTATGTTAAATTAATTTATAATAACATAAAGTAAAATGACCTTGAATAACTTAAATATATAACTTGAAATAACATATATTAATTTAAAATAAAATAACCTAAGGTATAGCCTAAAGTTAATTGAATAATTTAAAAGTTTATAATAAATTAGTTAAGATACCTTAAGGTAAAATATCATATAATAATTTAGGGTACAATAATTTATAATAACCTACAATAACATAAAATATAAACTAGAATAATTAAAGTAGTTTAAAATAATATAGGGTATATCATAAAGTAACATAGATAGAATATTTTTAAAACATAGAAATTAACCTATTTACTATAGTAAATTGTAATAGTAAATTATGTTAACTACAAATGAAACATAATGTCTACATAATGATATTATTGTGAAATCAATAAAATGCAATGAAGCTATTTCATTTTGAAGGTCCCATAGTGATTTAAGTTAGTAAATTGCACCCCACTTTGGTAGTAGTGCCTTTGCAATTCAAGAATTGGGTTGTAAGGCTAATTGCAAAACATTCTTTTTCATAGTGATATTGTAAATCTATCATTGGTTCCATGTGAATCTCACTCAAGATTTATAAACATCATAGTAAACCATGCACACTTCATATTAAAATGTATGGGTTACATTCCACTCCATTGGCATTAACCTACAACCTTGTAATCACTACAACCCACCATGACTATTGGATTGTGGAAGCTATTGGTTACATTCCACTTTATTGCCATGCACAACTTTGAAATTTGAACCCATTGACTAGAATTCCACCACTTACATTACACTCGTATTTCACCATTAGTTTTACCCCAATATCACTCCAAGCTTGTAATCACCACAATTAACCATGCCCCCTTCACAGTGGGATGTAATGGTTACATTCCAGTCTACCATTATCCATCACCATGATTGCACCACTTACACTACACAATCATTCCACCATTGATTCCACCACAATATCACTCCAAACTTATAACCACTTCAGCTCACCATGCCCAATGATAATGAAATGTAATGGTCACATTCCATTCTACCACCATGCACCACCTAAACCATGCCTAAACCACTCACACTTCTTGGCACACACACTTCATAGTGTCTAATGGTTTTATTACATTCTTCTCATAATACATGGATATTTCACCATTGTTCTCACTAGAATATCACTAAATAGACCTATCATCCCTTCCACATTCCACCCATGTTATGTTCCAAAATCCACAAATTGTTTTCACTAGTCTATGCACCCAACTAAAAAACACCCACAATCTAGTTTTGACTTGGGACTATAATATAAAACTTGGACTTGAAGCCCTTAAACATGGACTTACATAAACCTCAAAATTATCACTTGTAACAATGTAAACTTCCATATGCACATTAATATTGTGCACACACAACTCACAATGCAAATGGATCTCTAACAATGATTTCAACATGCTCATGTGAAGCACACACCTGTATAGTCCTTTGGTTGCCACAAAGTTTGTGATGACATGTTCATGAATTCCTTGTAATTCCACCATGTTCAACCTCTTGAATTGGGCTATCCCTTCAATGACCTCATTCTTGTCCTTTTCTTCTTCATTGGGATCCCACATTTTATGTTGAGTATGTGGATATTATGTGAAATACTATGTGCAAAACCCTAACGCCTCATCATACATATAACCAGAAGCCATGTAGGCTTTTGGCCGAGCCCTATTCCTTACATACCTCTTCAAGACATTTAAGTATCTTTCCATTGGGTAGCACCATCTAGCATCCACTAGTTCGCATATTTCTAATTCATTTATTAGATGAATTAGGAAATGAGACATCAAATCAAAAAATGCAAGTGCAAACCATATTTCTAAAAGGCATAATGATTCGGCCACATATGTTTGCAAATTGGAAAAGGTCATTTGGATTGATCACCTTTGCACATATTTTGCCAAATGTTTTTCTCGGTCATATAACTGTCTCTCTAAGGCCTAGTTGCAAAAGATTAGGCACTACAAGTGGTAGTATTTGTTGTACCATGTCATGGTGGTCATGGGTTTTCATGGCAAATAACCTTTTTGGATTGACATGTTTCTTAAATGCAATTGATTGTCCTATTGGAGCATGAATGCTTGTCACAAAATAAAAAATGACTTGTTTTCATCTTGTGTGAACACAAATGGGGCTATTGGTTTGAATAAATGTGTAGTCCCAAGCCTCCTTTGTAACCTTAGTTGTTGTACACTTGCTTCTTCCATGTCCTTTCACACCTCCACCCCTTTTCACCATACAAATATTTTAGCAAATTATTAGACATGTTTTGCTCCACATGCATTGCATCCAATGTATTTTGGATAGGTAGTTCCTACATGCATGAACCCACTTCATTTAACGAGTGACTATGTTTGTTATGGAATTACTCCATTCAACCATCTCAATGGATCAAAATGGATAAAAGAATCAAATGGATTTAAAATTAAAATAGATGAAAAAAAGGATGAACAAAACTTGTTCACAACCGATAATTATGTGTCAATCCAAACATTACCTTTTCACAACTGAGAAATATTTTTCAATCGAAACACCACTTGTTCATCTCCAAGAGGTATGTTCCCATTAGAAATTGAGATAGTATGAGATTGCACATTCTCTATGCCACTTCAACTTGTTTTTTATTTGAATTCAGTCTTTCAAACTTCTTATGTCTAGGAGCATTTTTGCTACTTGAAGAATCAAACTACATTTTTCCCCCCTTTCTATTACAACTACCTAGCTCCAACTTTTATACAACTACAACCCATTTGCGATTTCTAAACATTCATCTTACAATGGCAAAAAGAAAATTTAGAGCAATAGTCACACTACACACCTTTAAAACTATGATTGAATACATTTTAATCTCAAACATACTAAATAGAATCTGCAAAATGATAAAATCACCTTTGCAATATCCAAAAGATCCCACCTTGCTAGATTCACTCAAGTAGTTGCTAGAAATCAGAATGTGGGGATTAATAAGGAAAAAACAAATTGACAAAACAAATGAATGGGTGGCATGGCGATGGGCGAATGCAAAGATTGACAAAGAAAATTTTACATTACTTAAACATATTGTAAACATACAAAAGAGGATATGGAAAACTACCATTGGGTGATGTTTACACATGCCATGGATTTCTTTCAAAAATGGGCAAGCTTGAAAAAGTTGATTCCAAAACATTTTTTAACAAGATTATTGAAGGATTTGCTAATGGAGGATTTGATAACCCTTGGGAACCTCCTTTCAATAGAATTTATGGAACCCAGTAGACGACTCTATGCAACTCTAGGCAAGCGAGCCCAAGTGCCACAAGAGTTTAGGAACAAAGTGATAAAACAACTTGTGAATCATCAAATGATAGGCCCGACCCCAAAACCACAAGATGTTTATGATAATAATAAAAAAAGACATCCAACAATTGAAGGAGAAAACAAAATATCTTTATTTGCAATAATTTGTGGTTCAATATACTTTTTGATATGAATTAGGGCTGAAGTTGAACATAGGAGTTGCTTGTCAAAAAATCCTTGATTCTTGGAACTCCAAAGGACACATCTATAATACCCATTCAATCCTTGGAACTCCAAAAGGATGCATATATAGTACCCAATCAATCCCTTTAACTCAACCAAAAGCCTAAAAATTATTCATACAATGATTGCATTGTCATTAAATTCCAATAATTTTTTAATTACAGTTTGTTGTTCTCTACTATTTGTTTACATTTTTGGTATCATCACTATCCACTTGCATTGATTATACCTTTAATATAATATTGCAATCCTATTACCTAGAAAAAATAATATGTGTATCCTCCCACCTAATATTAGTAATTCAATACTCAATTGCCTTACCCAATTTTAAAATTTCAATTGGATTTCTTCTAAAAATGACAAATATATCACTGATTATTGGTGAACTACCACTAACAATTCAATGCATGATTGAAAACAGATTGTTGCATTCAATTTTGGACACAATTTTTGAACAAATAGTATGACCATGGGGAATTCGTAAAAGCGGCTATAAATTTGACCCTTTACATAAATTGTTAGAATTCAAGAAATGAGGCAACGCCTTGTGCCATCATATTTGTAATTGCGACTCTAAGCTTGTAAATGTTGTTACTATTAGGTAAATAATGACATTTATAAGCATAATTAGAGAGACGTAAAATACTAGGCGCACCAACTCCACTTGCCATAGGCCAACAAGCCTTTAAAGGCTAATAGTGCAGCCTTCATGCCAGTCGTTTAGTAGGCCATGCGACCTTTGAAAAATGAAGAGCGCAGGGCATAGCTACCATTTTCGACCTACAAAAAGACAAAGTTGATAATACATGAGTGGGCCACCTGGTGATGGGCAAACAAAAAGGCAAAAGAACAAGGTCCATTTATTGCCATAGACAAGCCAAAGTGAAACCCCATATCAATAGGACAAGATATTAAAGACTATCATTAAGCAATGTTCAAACATATGATGGAATGTTTGAAACAACGTGCAAGCCTTCAAAGTCATTTCTAGAACATTACTTTACTAGCCTTCTCAAAGATTTATCAAATAAAAACTTGGTCACCCTATGTGAATTATTAGTAACAGAAATTGCAAAACCCAGAAGAAGATTATATGCAACTCTAAAGAGGGAGGCTTGGCTCCCTCAACATGACATAAACAAAGTACTCGAAGCACTTATGAACTGATAGATGATTGGATTGCCACTAAAATCAAGAGAAATGTGGGATAGTAAAAAAGAACGACACCCAAACCCCTAACGATAAAATAGTGTTTATACAATTGTATTGTGCAATATAATCAATAATTATAATGTTTATATGTAGAAATCAAATGTAATCCAAGTAAATTTGATTGAAATAAAGTGGATTTAATTGCAATTACGGATACAAATTGATTTTGCTAATAACAATTCTACAAAAACTAGAAGGACATTTGTGATAATAGAAGCAAGAAAAAATAAAACCTTAAATGTGAACTGCAATTGAAAAGCAAAATGTAGGCAATAATGAATGATTTTTTTTGCATATGCATATGTAATTGGTAATTTTCACATAAAAGAAAAAGTCAATGTGTTTAGTGATAAATATCTAGCAAGATCTAAAAAGATCATCTTATAAATGAAAAAAATGGCGTCAAATCTCAAGATGAACAATGGCGTTAAATGACACAATCTGAAACATCATGCATTAAATTAGTGATCAACAAGGAAATATCTATTATGATTGTTGAGATAAACATTTGTTGATGAAATAATAAAACATCGGTAATTGCCCGCCATAAATGTTACCATCCCACACTTTAAGGGGGACATTAAAAAATTATAATTACACAACAAACAAACGTTTTGAATGATGGTATATAATGAAAAAGAGGCATAGTGGAACTAGCAATTTTCCATTGCAAATGTAGTTTTGGAAATGTGAAAATGTCTATTAAAACCCCTATAGGCTTGGATTTGTATCCAAGAGTGGATCATAGACAAATGAAAGTGATAGATGTAGAAAACAATGTTAGAATGGGATATTGGGCATCAAAAAATAGTGTGCAAGAATATAAAATGTATGCCATTGTAATATGTAAGCATAATATTTCTTGGGGATGAACAGAACAAACCAATATTCCTTAGTAGAAATCGCACACAAGAAGTGGCCACAGAATGAAAATGATCTAGATGACGATGAGTATGAATTGCCAATTTCAAAATATGATGCAAACCAAGAAGCATTGGTCAAACAAACAAAAAGAACCTTAATGGAAGAGGAAAAGGAACCAAGAACACCATCCTAATTGGCATCATAGGAAGGAGAAGACAAAGAAGGCATGGATAAAGAATGTTGTGGGTCAACCAACCGTGTAATTGTCAAATTGTGACGTCAAGAAGAATGTGGGTCACCATCGTATGTCCATTATTGTAGGCACACATCCAAATGAACACCATCAAAATATTGTAAGCACCCCATTTTTGGCAAGAAGTTTGAATGTCCCATAAACAACACATGTCATAGTTTTTCTTAAAAAGATAGAGTCCATAGATCTTGTTTCATAGTATTGATTCACTATACGTTGTGGATATAATTAACAAGGGACATAGTGAAAATGAAATCAAAACACATGTTAGGAGAAACCAACACTAAAGAGTTTTTTATTCCACCAAAAAGCCTTCAAAAAAGTGATGTGAATAGGCATGTAAAAAATAGTGAAGATAATAAAACAACTTTGTTAGGATGCAAGGATTCAAGCATAATGGAAGAACTAATAGAATAGTTTACAGACAATTTCAAACTTCTTGCATCTAAAGAGAAAGGGTTGAAAATGCAATGCATTGCACAAGGAAGAGATCTTGAAAAATGGTGTAATTTTAATTGTTTTGAATAATGACGAAATAGAAGATGCAACATCTTTAAGTGAAGAAGACAACACTGAGATGCTAGTCATGACAAAGAGGGACATCCAAGCGTTAAAAATAGATGAACAATGTATTAAATGTGTCCATATTCAACTTTATTATAATAAGGAAGAACTAGAAGCAAAATACTCAACTCATTTTATTTGTCATATAAATTAAATTTGTCATCATTTTCTAGCAGAACTAATTTGGAATCACCAACAATGCAATGCATATGAATTTTGTGATTTGTGTCCACTAGAACAATATTGAGCTCATATGAATTTGAAAATTTTGATATGCCTACAAAAGAATGATTATGAACCCATTTAAAAGGTCATATTTATGTTAAATTAGGCATGTGTTGTAAGATGATTAAGAATTTGAAGACTTTATAGATAAACCAAAAAATCCAATGTGAAATTTGTGATATGTTTCCAACACAATAATTTTGTAGTCATGTGTCATGTGTCATATAAAATATATACGATCTAATTTCAACACAACAATTTTGAATTCTACTCCAATCTCATGCATATATAAAGGTTGTGCATTCCATTTTGGAGAATTTTATAATAAACATATATAACAAATGCATATATCCCAAGCACTAGCACTTGCAAATATAATGATGAGAATTGAAACATGGTTATTTAACACAATAGGGTTTATACGCTACATCTATGATATAAGTGTAAAGGGATTATATGCACAAGTTAAAGTTAAATGTTTTGACGAATCAAAAAGAGTTTTCAAAATTTATAGATATTCTTACATTGATATCCAAAAAAATGACACTTGCGACAAAAGAACTAAGAAAACATTAGTTGTAATCTAATATTATTTATTTATTCTATTCACTTTTGAGAATCGCAATTTGTAAAATAACAATCTTGATAACCAATATATTCTAATACTCTAATACTCAAAATTGAATTTCTTTGAAGCAGTAGTAAATTCCTTATCTTGGATTAAGATTTCATTTGGATTTACGGTATGTACAAAAGTAATTTGTATTTGTTAGGATTTGTAATTAAAGTCAAAGAATCATTCAATTAGTTTGAGATGAGACATGAGAATATCGAATTCATCAAATGAGTTCAAAAAATTGGAACAAATAATGAAGGCTTGAAGAAAATGTTAGAGTTTAGAGGAACCTATTTTACAACTTCATCTTCAATGCAACGTAAAAAAATTACTATATTTATTGCATTATTTTGTACATGCAGAGACAATATGGTGGAAAAATGAAAAACCATTACCTTTGAATAATTTGGCAACAAAAGACTTGATGGTGGGTTGGGGAAGAAATCCTCACGAGCAAAAAAAAGGATAGTCCTTTGCCTTAGAAGTGACTAATCTCTGCATCAAGCAATGGAATGTTAATTATCAAGGTTTGACCAAAAACCCACATTAAATTCTTGAAATTGGGAAGGTTAAATTGATTCACAATCAAGACCAAGTTTGGATTTGTTTTGCATAGTGGCATTCGAATCACTATTTTCTTCCTCTACTAGACCAGTTTGCTTCTCTAGAACATCCAAGAACGGTTGCAGAAGTTCAACATACACATCAAGGTCTAATTCAAGTAAAAGAATATGTCTTCCAAAATTTTGTCGCAACCCTAGCCTTGGGCTCGCAACCAAGGCAAAGGTTTTGCAAGGGTGCAGACCAAGAGGAGTCTGAGAGAGTGTGAGAATGAAGACTCACACTCCCAAATGAACTCCCATTTTGGGAGTTGGAGTCTCGGTGGACTCCCAAACCTTCATAAAGTGATTGCAAAAAACACCTCGCATTGAAGTGTTCTTTATATCATTGAAAAGTTATTGAAATGTATATGTCTAAAATGGGTTCGCACGACCCATTTGGACATCTAAAACACAAGTTATGGCAAAAAAAAAGGTTGGGAGTCAAAATTGGCAGTTTGACTTTCGACCACAAAAAGTCGGGAATCGACCCAACTTCCGTGTGTGCAGATGGCGTGCGACACGCCATTGGAAAGCTCTCGACAAAAGCTACAACTTTACTTTAGATCGGAGGTTTGAGCATGAAGTTATAGCCCCACAAAGTTGCAAGAGTTCCAACCCTGGTAGTTTCGGGACTCCCCTTTGGGAATCCTAGGATAAAAAGCCATTTGGATGGGGGCTTTGTGGAGAGGTGCGGAGTATACTATATGGGGGAAGGTGGTGGTTTCCCTCGAGTCCGGGTCGTGGTGAGTCTTGTGAATCCGAGGTCACCCATGGTTTGTCCTAGCACCAAAGGTGCTCCAACATTGTATTAACCAACTTGTGGTTGGTTGGATGTAGATTCATGTGAGTGAATAAATTGCTTGTCACTCTTCCTAGTCCCATCCCAAAGCTCCAACACGCCCTTTTGCCCCTTAAAGTGCTAAAAGCCAGGGAGCGTGCTTCGAGCTCCTAACCTTTTTGTTGTTTTTTACCTCAGACTCATTTTTGAGTCTAGCAAGGTGACACGCCCCCAAGTTCCTTATTAGATTCAAAAGAGTCCAACTATGTTAACAAAAGCGAAAGTAGTTGGAACTTGGTGTCGCTCCTAGCTTCCAGCACTAAAGGGGGTGAGAGGGACGTGCTGAAAGTTCCGGGATTAGACTAGGAAGAGGGACAAGCTACTTAGTTATTCAAACCTGCATCCAAAACCAACCAACAAGTTGGTTAGAACTCATTTTACACACTTTTGGTGTTGGGTCAAGCCACAGGCAACCTTGAACTCACTTGACTCACCACGGCCCAGACTCGGGGGAAGCCACCACCTTCCCCTATATAGTATTCTCTACATCACTTCGCGGCACCCGCATCCAAATGGCTTTTATTCCCGGGACTCCCAAGGAGTCTTGAAACTGTCTTGGTTGAGACTCCCGAGACTTTGGGAGCTCATAATTCCCGGATCAGACCTCTGATCGGGACGAGGTCTGAAGAAAACTTATAGCTCTCCTCAAGAGCTTTCCAATGGTGTGTCTCGCTTTACCTACACGCACCGGGATCGGGTCGATTCTTGACTTTTTGTGGTCGGGAGTCAAATTGTCAGTTTGACTCCCGGCCCTTCTTTCACCTATAACTTGTGCTGCTGATGTCCAAATGGCTCATGCAAGGCCATTTTCGACATCTACACTTCAAGGCCTTTCCAACGATATAAAGAACATTTCAAGGAGAGGTGGTTTGCTTTCTACTGTCGAGCTCTGAAGTTGCGGGAGTCCCGGAGGACTCCAAATTCCCATTTTTGGGAGTGTGAGTCCCATCCTCACACTTGCCTCAAAGTGGGGTTGTGACACAAGGAGCTTGGGAGCACGTCAATTTTGGCATGCTTTTAAGCAACTACCTACTTAAAGGAGAAGCACTTAATGAGATAAGAAATACAAATTGAGAAATACAAAGTTGAATAGGGAAATATATGAAATTAAACAAAGTTGAACACAAATGGAATTGAAAGAGACTTGTCGAAACATTGATGTCCACCACTAGATTGCCAAGAGACAACAATGCAAGGATAAACAATTGGAAAGTGTTGAAGTGGATCTCATGTCCAATTTAGAAAAGCAAACCACTCTCCAAGATTATCATCGTATCTAGAGTGGTCCATTATTGTAAACTACTAAAAGCGCCCAACTTAGGAGAGTCTATGACATATGAAACAATATGTTAATATTAAGCTCACGAGGACACAAGAAGCCTTGGTGGAATTCAAAAAATGTTTACCTTTTTCATGGGGAATTTGAGATTTGTCCAATGCATTTTGTTAACAACTACAAACTTCGAATGAATTTTGAAATTGTAGTTCTCCATATAGGTTATATTTCAACATTTTGCTTAATGTGGCAAAAGTATCATGTTTTATTTTTAAATATGTGAAATTTAGATGTCATGTGGTGATACACATCCCATGCTTTATGGTTCAATCATATAAAAACAAACCAATAAATCCAATTAAAACACAAGACAACAACTTTTAACAATTCCCATTAAAACAAAACAATTACATTGAGTTACACAAAGAGGGTTAAGTTAGCCAAAGTTAAACCTATTGTAACAAAAAACAAGGTGTTACAAGGAACCAACATCTACTGCAACAACAAAACCAAAACAATTGTCTAATTCAAAAATCAAATGTGAAAGATACAAAAACCATGAACATTCTCATGGTGAATAGTGATGTACCAATTCATTTTATGTCAAGTTTATAAAGGCATTGGTGAATCATTTTGCTTTAGATTTTCTCTCATTGAGTTATTTTAGCCCTTTTCATGGCATTAGAAGTAATCTAATCCCCAACTAGCCATAAACCACTATAATCATCCATTTTTCACCCCAAATTTCCACCCAAAATTTTTTACAAAAAAAATTTGCTTAGAGCACAATTCAACATTTTCTAATAATAACAAAGGTTTGGCAAAATCCCAACTCGAAGCTCCAATTAAGTATTCACTTGCTTCCATCTATCAGACTCCCAATTCTTAGGTTGAACACAAACTCAAACACAATCATTCTTGAACGTGAGATGCCAAAGATGAACTAATTCCACAAACCCCTTGAATCCTTCATTATCTTCACCATCAACCCAAATCTTAAACAAAATGCAAGGACCTAACATCTTAACCTCTAGTGGAATGAAAATATGGAAATCATAATAAGTAGGCCAATTTGACTCCCCTCCCTTCTTTTGGCCCTAACTTGTGTTTCAGATGTCCAAATGGGTTATGCAAGCTCGTTTTAGACATTTAAGTTACAAGTGCTTTCCAATGGTTTAAAGAACTCCTCAATCCATTGGGTTTTGACCTTGAAAATGCTCTCTAAAGATTCGAGAGTCCACTAGGACTCCAACTCTCAAAATGGAAGCTCCCTTGTTCATTCCCTCACACTTTATTTCGCTCCCAGGCTTCCCTTTTGGCCCATAACCTTGCAAGACCTTGCCTTGGTCGTGAGCCCAAAATTAAAGTTGCAACAATAATGGTCCACCAGTGACTAGATATTAAAAGCACGATGGTCTTTTAGCAACTCACTAGAGGAATGCCCATGTTAATGTGTTGTACCTCCCAATAGTTTAATATTTTAAACAAGATGGATAATCACTTCACTCCAATATTTTTTGTAAGGTCATCTCTGCAAGCCGCCCACCACTTGCAATTCATTGAGATCGGGTGTTAGTATGCATGGGTAATAATATTTGTAACATACACCCTTGGTGGAAGATGTCCATCCTTTCAAACCCCATCAAAAACAATTATGCCAAATTGGAATTCATGATCCATTAATAACCACCTCCTATGTTGGCATGAGTACACATTCTTGTGCATTGTTTTGGACATCAATACATATTAGGACACATGTAGCTCATGTCATTTGATTTGTTTTCCAATGACATTAATGGTACACAAATGGTCCATAAGTGATTCCCTAGTGGAATTGCACTAGACTAATGATTCACTGTTAATGACATACATAAGAAATTTAATTTGTAGTTGATTTGCATAAACCTATTTTGTTACAAGTCCCAATATATTGTCTTAATTACTTATGGAACATTAATGGTTCACAATCTAATCCCATACAAATTAAAGGTGCAATTGAAAACTTACAAACTTCAATATGTTTTTACTTTCCAATATTCTAGTGCAAACAAGATGGACAACCATAACAATTTTAGTTATATTTGTGAGGTCTTAAAACTTTTTAAAATGTGCCCTTTTGCTAGCACTCCATCATGGTAAACAACTTATTTGAACCCATAATTATTTTTTGTAGATTCACATAAACCCCAACCAACAAGCACCATAAGAAAATATCATTTCACTTATTGATGATATTGAACTTTTGTGATGAATTATAATAATTAAACTCCTAACCTAAATGAGTTAAATCTTGCAACAAATATCCAACAAACTCTCCTCCAAGGAAGACATAAAACAAATTAGTAAGTACAAAATCTCTAATCCTATACTATAGTTAAAAATTTGGATTGAAATGCAATAAAACTAATACTAGCAAAGTTTGTTGATTTATATTTATTTAAAACTAGTTTCAGAATGAAAATCCAACAATGAAAGTATGATAAAAACACCAAAACAACAAACTTTAACTATGGAAACAAAGCTTTTCCAAAAATCAAAGTATATTCTCTCATATTCCATTAAAGCTTTATGTTCTACAATGATACAATGGTCTCCATCTCTTCCTCTTCCTCCAAGATATATCCTCCACAAAAAAAACAATCCTATGTTTTATTCAAATTCAAATGGTGATAATAAATATGTAATCTAGCTAGTGATTCTTGAAATAATAACTAATTAAATAGAAATGTATTAACTAATAATTAGCGCAAGTAATTACTCCCTTAACATTACCCCACCCGTACTCTAAATTATGTCCTAAAATTTTGGATCATCTTTTTTTTTGGAATAATTGTTAAAAAAATGTTTTGTTGTTTCTAATCCTATGATTCAAAAATATGATTTGTCTATACCACAATTTGTTCTATCTATTTTACAATATGTTTTGCTTGTATTTCAAATTGAAGCATTATCGAATTTTCTATTCTATACAACGTTTGTTGTTGCTTTTATGATGCTTATGTTGACAACTATGTAGTTGTTTATTAATGGGTTACTCTTTGTTCTCATGATTGCAACTTTGTTGCCACTTGTAGTTGTTGTTGTAACTTCAAATTTAATGTGATCTGAGTTTTTTTTTATTGTTACAACTTTGATACGATTTGTAGCTATTGATTTGACTACATATCTGATGTAATTTGAATTTGATCTTGTTGCTATAGCTCTAACACATGCTCAATCTAACCCTATTAATCTTATTGAATTATAGATTCTTCAGGTTGTATCTGCTCCCCTATTTTGTGGTTTTAGATGCATATTCTTGATAATTAACTTCCTACAAAATAGATTTTACTTGTTCTAGAGTCTATGCAACAACCTCCCTCCTAGGGCTATCCTTTCCTCCTCTAAGATCTCATGTCTCCTCTTCAATTCTTGTACTTGACGGTCTTGCCCCATTTGTATCCCTTCTATCTTCTTCCTCATCTGAAGTTTCTAATTCTAGAAATAAAACTAAAGGTTCATACTCAAATGATGGCATAACTTTTTCCATTAAAAAAATCTTGTGTTTGTACAACCTTTCATTCCTTTCATACTTCTTACAAACCTTCCTAGTATCCTTTTGGTAATATCCTTCTGGACAATGTCCTCAACTACATCCCACCATAAGTCTACATCTTTTTCTTCCATTGATAGTGCCTTGAGTTTTATTTGAAACAAAATATTCTGCTTTTTTAATTCATTTTTTTCTATAAAGACAATATCATAATTGAAGGGTTTTGTCTTTTGGGTTTCCTCTAAAAGTTTATTAAACTTTTCATTAAAGGTTTATTTTTTTTACAATTTTTTGTCCATCTATGCATACCTTTGGTCAACTTGCATTTGTATTTCATTCTTAGCCTGATATGCATTGGCATTGTCCACTATGAGCTCCTCCACCTCCTTTTGTTTCTTTAAAAGAGTTTCCTCCATGTTCTTATAGTCTTTCTGAAGTTACTATGCTCTATACTCATAGTATCCTTTTCTTTTTTAAAACCCAGTAATTGGCATTTGTCTTTTTTTAAGTTGACTACAAGGAATTTCTTTCCATTATGATGTTCTCCAAATCCTTGCTATGCTTCTCCACGTTATCAATCTTCTATCTAACTTCCTAGAGTTCTACTAATATTTAACTATTTTCAATATTCCTATCTTGTAACTTTGTTTTGAGCTTTTACTCCTTTTCTAAAGCTTCCTCGAGATTTTGAACATGTCTATCCTTCTCCTCTATAATCTACTTGTTCTTGATCTCCAAATCAAAAAGTCTAGGAAAAATATTTATCATTTGTACATTATATTCCATTGCCCATTTAAACATAATAGTAGCTCTTATGTGTTCCTCTAATTCTACTTCTTCCCTTTGCACAAACCCTATTGTATGAAACCTAGGAGTCTAACCCCTAGAATTTGTACTTGATGAACATAAATTTGTGTGCAACCCAGACTTTTTTTAATACATTCATGCTTGTTGTAGAACTTGGTCTTGAAGGCAACATACCTTCATTTTTCTATGATGATGGAACATATTGTTGGACTTCTAGTGGATCCTGGTCAAAATCATAATTATATTCCTTTATTGACTATTATCCTTGAGATTGTGGCTCCTTCTTGGGCCATCTTTCATATTTTTGTTAATCAAACTTCTGCTTCTACTTGGGAGAAATTGATAATCTTGGATTAGACTTAAGAGAAATGGATTTCTTTTTCTATTTTTGATTTTATTGTTGTTACTTCTTCAATAATTTTGCTGCTTGTTGAGGATCACTATTGCCTCTCATTCTTTCATTGAGTCTCCTGTTGTTTTCTTTCCTTCTTTTTGTAAAGTCTCTTTTTCCTCATGATCATGAGATTGAAACATCAAAACTATTCTTTTAATTATCCTAGTCTTTAGGTGTTTTTCCTTTTTAGGAAGGATATGTGTAGGGTTTAGAGGCCTTTTGTTCATAATGAACCTTTCCTTTAGAATGTCTTTTCTTCTTTTGTCCTCTTGAAGTTGTTCTACATGTTTATTTTTCTTTTGTGATATTTTTCCGTCTAATGGAAATCACTTCTAAAACATGATTTCAAGGACTATGGCATAATGGCATACATCCTTTTTGGGTTTTCTTTTAGATGTTCCCTCAATCATATTTTGTGGACACTTCTCCCATCTAATCAATTCTTTGACCAATTGATAATACATGATTGTAGCCCAATTAATAGACTCTCTATGATCTGCTCTGGAGATCATCATAACAAACTTATTGTTAAAATATTGCACCTTATTCTTTTAGTAAATAGTTGGCAGAATGGCAACAATTCTATTAGCATTGATCTCATTTCTTTTACAACCCACCTTTCATTGGTATTGTAAATGTCATGTATTCTATTTGCTATTTCTATTAATGTTACTCTATCATTAAACAATTTTGCTTAGTCTACCTCTATTTCTTTTATATGGAATTTTTTTTAAACTTCTGCCTACACATGCTTATCTATTATTCTGTGTTCCTCCCCCAACATAACTTTAATTCTACTATGTTCAAGATCCAACTTCTAGTTATTCAAAAATTCGACCAGAATGTTGTGGCAAGGTGTCTTCCACTCAATCTCAAACATACCTACCAATCTAGCTTTGTTTGCCCATGTTTTCTTTTCCTTTTTAAAGCTAGTCCAAAGCAAAATGTTCTTCAAATTGCCATTGTAACTCTACTTTGTTGGAATAAAGGCATACTTAATCTCATCATCCTCATGAGTACACACTTTCTTCCTACACATATTTGTAGCCATTGCTTGCTAACTTGTTCTCTTTGTGCACTTCTTGTTGGGAATATGAATTTTTTCTAGAATGTGCTCTTGAGTATGCTCCTCTTGATGTAATGGTAATTGTTGTTATTGTTTCATATCATCCTTCTGGTGGTCTTTCTTAATATCTAAAATAGAAATGGGATAGACTTACTCACTAAGACCTACCTATCTTCTAGGTTTTGTAAAACTATATCTCCTCAATGTTTCTTTATATTTTCTTTCATTTATTTTTTATTGCTTCGAAAGCTTTTTCATATTTGGACATCCAAGAAGACTTCTAAAAATAAGAATAATAAACTAAAGAAGGAAAAGGCAAACCTCTTTCTAGAGACCTAGGCTATAAAAGAAAAATGTTTGCAAAATTTTGTTGCTTTCTTAATCTTTTTTGCTCCTCTTTCAACTTCTACAACCTCCCTTTAGATTATCTTTACAAAATTTCCACAAAACTTTCTTCAGCACTCATTCTAGAAATTAAAAAAATTGCAACCTACTTGTAGAAAATGAAAACAAATAGTCATTGTAGTGTTTGTCACCTTCTAAAGTGTTATCACCTCGTTTCATGAAGTGGCATTTCACTTTTCATTTTAGGGCCAACGTTTTGATGAATTGTGTTTTCTTGTGGTTATATGACACTTATCCTCTCCTTTTTAAATTCACATTGACATCAACATGGGCTACAGTAAATACGCGTTAACCAAAGAATTATGTGGACATGGCACTAGGTAATTCTGATCACATTCTTGAATATGATGACCTAATGTGTTTACACTACATATTCCCTCTTATCCATGTTGAATCATCATATCAACATAATTTTGTTCTAACATGAATGATTTATATACCCCATAATCTAGTAAATATAAATATGCATAATCATAATTTGGGTATTTGTTCATAACTTGCTAGTTAATTAAGTTTTCAATGGCTTTTTAAAAAACTATTGATTAATTAGTCCCAATAGTCTTTGTTTTTCTCTAATATTCTTAATCTTCATTAGATGTTTCTTCCATGTAGTTTTCATTTATGGATGGTAGAGACTTCTATTTCTCTGAACTCTGAATCCCCTTCATGGTTTGATCCACATATGTATATGGTTTCAACTTATTAACATTGACCAATATTGGGTTTGGTTCAAAATTATTAACAGAAACAAGAAAAACAATATTAGTAGGTAAACAATGTTATACCTTGAATGGACCAAACCATCTTTTCTTGAATTTTCCAATATATGTTTTTCCTCCTTTGGGAAACCATAAAACATAATCTCCAAATAGGAATTTATTCTCAATATTTTTATGTTGACTCCACATAAATTTGCTCCACTCATTGGCTCCCACATTGTTTTGAACTTCCAATATGTTCTATAACTTTTCTAGCTTTGTAATTATGGTTACTAACACTCTGGTTGGTTTTACATTCTCGTGGTCCCCACTAATAGTTGACAAAACATATTCTGTTAGCATTAGAAGATGCAAACCATATACTAACTAATAAGGTGTATAACCTTTTACCACCTTGTAAGAAGTCTTATATGAAAACAAAACTATTAATAAATGTTCATCCCAGTTTGTTTTTTTCACATTAACCAACTTGATCAATAATCTACCAATGACTTTATTCGTAAACTTTGCTTATCCATTTCCTTGTGGATAATATGTGGTAAAACTAACATGTTTCAACAGAAATTATTTTGTCAAATGTTTTATTGTGTCATTGATAAAATGTACCCATTGATTTGTAACTATGGTTAATGGACATCCAAATTTGGTCAGAATATATTCATACTGGAATTTGGCATTAATTACTATAGTATTGGGTATAAGTGCCTTTGCTTCTACCCGTTTGGTTGCATAATTCAGAGCTATCAAAATATATTTGTTTCATGTTAGTCTTCTTCCTCGTTTTATTAAACTTATAAAATATAAACCCCACTTCATAAAAGGTTTCTCTTGAAGTGTTATTACCAACTTGGCCAGACTTTTTGTTTTTAGTCCTCCAATTTTCTAACAACTATCATAGCTTTTGCAAAAATCATGAGTATCCTTGAATAAAGTTGGCAACCAATATCCTACATCCAAAATTTTATTTGCAGTAATATCTACAACAAAATGTCCTCCAAGCACTCCTTCATGAAGCTCCTTTAAAACATTTTGTGTTTCTGAGGTGGTCAAACATCTATGCATTTTATTATCTTGTCCCACGTTATACATAATTCCTTCTTTCAAATTAAAGGGTTCTGCCTTTCTAACAAACTTTTGTTTCCGAACTACGTTCAAAGTTTTTGGCATTTGACTCATCTCTAAATAGGTTTTCACTTCCTACATCCATTTAGGTTCTACAAAAGATAATGACACATCCATAGTCTAATTTATAACACCCAATGATTTTGAATTGTCCAACAATTTGGATAAAGAATCAACAACTACATGTGTTTTACTAGGTTTATGGACTACTATGAATTCATCCTCCAATAATAACAACAACCATCTTGTTATCCTTCCCAACACCTATGGTTTGTTGACCAAGTACACCTACGGTCTACATAAAACACAAACTTGTTTCCCAACAAAAAATGTCTGAACTTATGCAAAACATAAACCATTGCTAAGGCTTTTCTTTCTATAGTAATATTGTTTTATTATGTTTTATTGAACAATCTAATGGCATTTAGGGTGATCATATTTATCGGTTGGGTTATGTGCCAACATTGCACCTACTGCCAACAATGATGCATATGTGTGCACATGAAACTCTAACTTCCAATTTGGAGGTATTAAAATCGATGTTTCCATGTACTTTTGCTTAATTTGATCTCATATTTTTTGACATTTTATGGTCCAGATAAAGGGTTTTGTTTTCCTCATCAACTTGGTGATTGGTGCCATGATAAAGACAAAGTTTTTAATGAAACATTTATAAAACTGGGCCATACCATTAAAGATTTGAATTTGTTGTGGGTTTGTAAGTATTTGCATATTCACTATTGCCTAAACCTTCTTAGGGTCTAGTATTTTTCCTTCCTTGAAAACTATGAACCTTAAAATTAATCATCAAAATACCATAAAAGCACATTTCCTTACATTGAAATCAATTTTACATTTTCTACATTTTTTAAAGCAAAATCTAAGCTTCATTAAATGACTCTCCATATCACTATAAATTATGAAATCATCCAAAAATATCTTAATGAATTGGTTTAAGTATTTTATGAAAGTTCTGCTAACTGCTCTTTGGAAAGTTGGTGGCCCATTTTTGACACCAAATGGCATCACTGTCTAAATAAAAGCCCCGATCTATTACAAAAGTTGTTTTGTATCTATCTTTAGGGGTTATAAAAATTTGTTGGTATCCTAAATATCCATTTAAAAATGAATGGGCTTCATACCATGTTCCAATGTGTAGTACCTCATCAGAAAATGGCAAAAGATAAGGAATTTTTTTGGTTGCCTTATTCAACTTTTTGAAATCCACGCAAATTTTTAATTTTCCATTCTTCTTAGTCACTACCACTATGGGTGATAACCATGTAGCTTCTTTTATTGGTTGAATGAATCTAGTTGCTAATAATTTATCAATGTCATGTTTAATAACTTTAGCATAATTAGGGTTCAATATGTATTTTGCTTAATGTGTTGGTGGTACTGAAGTATCCAAATCAATTTTGTGTTGAGTTAATTTCTGGAGGTAAGATTTTTAGATCTTTGTAAAAATAAGTAAACACATCTTCGAACACCTTAAGTAGCATTTAGAGTTCTTTAGTCTTTTCTTTTGTCAATTATGAATTAACCTTAATGTATTGTGGATTTGCTTTTATATTAAGATTCAGATTAATAGGCTGTTTTTTTCAGTCAAAGTCCGTGAAGAATTCTTGCACACCTTTCCACATGAGATCTACAACTCACAAAAATCATTCAAGGGTGAATCTACTATGTAGCTGTATTCTAACAAGTTAAAATGGTTCAATAGAATGTAATGAAATTCATATAATAATCTAATGCATTGTGTCCACTTGGAGGATAACAAGACATTTTGAAAGAATCAAGACTTAACATGATAATATGTGAATAAACATTGTGTTGATGTTCAATCAATGTTCACACTTGATAGTTGATCCCTTTCAATCCACTCCTCATAATATCTTCATACAATCTTCAAATTTAGCATGCATATAGTTATTAAAAAGTTAATTTCAAAGGCAAAAATGCTACAAAATCTTATAATTTTTTATTTCTAAAATCAAAATCTATGCTTCAAAATCAAAACCTATTTTAATTAGATTTGAGAAAAAGATGACTTCAAGCCCCCTCTACTTCCAACAAGTATGGTTCCCTTATAGTAACTATGATGATGCTAAAATTTTGAGAGAAAAGTTTACACCTCCTAAATTAATTTTTTTTGAAGTTTGAGACAAATCCAACAATAGATATGAGAGGAAAAAGTCCAAAGGCTTGTTCATGGAAGTTATTCCATGAACTTTAACTACGACTACAACTACGATTACACATAATTTTCTTCCATGCTCTTTTGTTTACACACCATTTGCTTCTATGAACAACACCTCTTCACACATAACAAACTGGTTCTCCTTTCACACTCATTTTCCTCTTTCAAAAACATGAGATAAAATCTCTTCCACACCCCAAAGCTTCCCATGGCCTTTCTTTGAACTTAGTTTTCTTATCCAATGGGAGTCGTGAAAATCCTTATTTTCAATCAATGGCCTTTTCATCCTTCATGAACCAATGGGAATCAATAATGATTTCAGACCCTTCAATGGAGTTTAGGATGAGAATTCTTTTACCCAATGGAACACTAAGAGGTTTCCATCCTCTAAACAAAATAGGATGATAATCTTCATAACCAATGGAATTGAAAGATTCATCCTTTTCCTTGCCTTGGATATCTAGATGGGTCCTTGAATTTGATCATTGCCAATTCCATCTGTTTGATTTCAACATCCTATTTTTTCATCCTAGTTCTTTCAAATAATTAAGTCTTAAGATAATTTACTAATAGTAATAAGTAAACATCCTTGGGTTCTCATTTGACTAAGTCGACTCAATAACATTATTAACATTCCCATGTACCATTTATCTATTTAATACCCCCTAGTTATTCCTTACCATGTATTAATTAATTATGTATTACATAATTAATTTAAAATAAAAATTCCATTACAAGAATTCCCATACACTTTCTAAATCCACCATCGAAATCAAAGCTTAACAAATCCATTGGAATTAGGATGTTAGGGTTTTCATGTAATTTTTTCGTCACCACCACACATTATGTGTACCCTAATTTTTTAAATAAAGGCATCAACCTCCTTTGAATGCAAGTATTAAATTACTTCGACTACCCTTTTGGTTTTGTTGGTGCATGTGAAGATTCAATCATGGTGGATGATGTTGCTACACCTTCAAATACCCTGCTTGCACCAATAGAATAATAAAAGCTTAAACAAGCATTGCTTGATGTGAATGTCTCCCAACGGTCGTGTGAAGAATAACCATTTAGAAAAGTGATGCGTACCTAAGTCGATCGTTCAACATGAGATCATTGATTATCTCCTAACCCACATGCCTTAACAATCTGCTTAGAATTTGTTCCTCCTCGTGGAGTTGCGCCAAAAAGGTCCGAAAAGTGTCAATGTGAAGATGACAATGTTCATTTTCATTATCAAACTTGAATTCCCAACAATGGCCATTATCTTTAACTATGAGGCCCAATCAACCCCCTTTCCATGGAGCATCAAGTCAAATACCTAATTCGCACCATTTGTTGCATTCTAGACTTTTTGTAGTTGTGATATTTCCCATTTAAGTTGTTTATTAAGTCGTAATTTATTTGAAGCCACTCAAGTGGAAATGCTAGTATTTAAATTTGATCTCAATTTTGTTTAGGAACCTAATATAAGTGAAGGTTGAATAAGGATGTCCTAGTACTACATTTAAAAAATCTTATAAGTACATCATTAGTGCATGAAGATTATTCTACAAAACTAATTCAATATTGTCATGGTGAAATGTTAATGTTAATTATGTGTTTACATTCCCGATATATCAATAAAACCACATTTAATTCTATGTCCCTTTCCACATCTTTACAACATTAAATAAAATGTAATCTAGAAGATTTACTAGGTTTTAAAATTAATTAATCACTATAACCAATAAAATAAGAATGTTTTCTACATTTGGAATTATAATTTTCTACATTTAAATTCAACTATTAATAATTATTACTTGGAAGTTTATAAGGATTTAAATCATTATTACTAAGGAAATTTATGGAACTAAAGTTAACAACTTGTTAAATTATAATTTGTGGCTCACAAAGTCTAATTTGCAATTTGATGATTCTATACCTATATTTTTGTTGGTGTTTCATCCACTCAAATATCATCATGGCTATGATGGTAATAGGTTTCTAGATAAACCTTGTCTTGCAATGAAACTTATAGTCTAACACAAAAGTCTTTTGATTTCATTGTTGAAGGCACCAATTTTGTTATTGTTTGATTTAATGTCCCTTACTATATATCAAATTCCTCAATGTTTCTAATTTCTAACACTCCAACATTCAATAATGAAATCATTTCTTTTGAGAATGTAATTGTGCCAATTGAAAACAATTATAGTTTTGTTTCAAAGATTAAATCCTCCTCTTCATATGTTAACCCTTCCATCAAGTCATAACAAATAAATATTTGGGGCCTTCTAGTTCTTACTCCCAATTTCATGTTAATTGGTATTGTTCTAAGTGTTCCATTACCTTGAACAATAATGACATTATTACCTTAGTCATGTGTAACCTTTGCATTTTTGAGCCAAGGTCTTCCTAACAACATAAAATAGCTAAAATCTATTGCACTATTCTTCAAAACAATAAATGTGGATATATATGGAATACCATGTATGTGAATCTTCAAATTTCTGATGAATCCTAACGATTTAGTCATACTATGATTTGCCATTCTGAGGTGGTATGGAGCCGGTCTTGGTTTGGGTAAACTTAATTTTATTCTAAGGTTTTTTATTATAATGTTCACACTTGCTCCTCCATTGATCAAAACATCCTCAACAATGTTCTTCCCAACTTGTACTTGGATAACTACCTTTGGGTTATCTACCTCTATAGTTGTTGTGTCTAGTTCAAAATGTGTCTCAATGATTGTGCCTACATTAGGTTTTGATATTTGGTTTATCTAGCTTCAATTTTTGCCACATATATTTATTAAAATCTTCTACTATCTTCAATAATTGACCTAACCTCAAAATATAAATAGTCTCCAACATCTATTTATTGATGTCTTGGAATATTTATTCCATAGACATAACTTTGTTGACAGGATTAATAGATAAAATTTGTGACACAATGGGTTATGTGGACACCTTTTATTCTGGCAATCATGCCCAACTTGTATTCCATTGTGTTGTTCCTTTTGGAATTAGATTTTGTGGTGGGTCTTCTATTTGCATCTCTTGAATAGTCTTGACAAAAGTTTGTTATAGTCTCTACTCCTCTTCCAAGTTAACAATAGACTTCTTCTTGATTGGCTCACTATCCTTAAACACATGTTCTTCAGTAACCTTGTTGCTTGTGATGGTAATATTCACATCCATCATGTGGACTGAAGGATTTGAAACCTTGGGTTCTACCACGGTTCTTTTTTTTGTTGGTTTTACTCTTTTTTTCTTAAACATATTTTGCATATCATTATACTTAGGACAATCTATGATCTTATATCCAATGTCACCATAAATATGACAAGAATACCTAACAAACCTATGTACTTTAATTTGTTGAGTTGTAACCTTAGAGACTATAGGAACAAGGTTTTCCTTCCTTTTAACTCTAAAGGTCAACATTATGATTTGTCATGTGACAATTTGTATAATACGTTCCTATTTTTTCTAGAATTGTTTGAGGTTTTGGAGTTGATATTGTCTTACTACTCTATGGTACTAACACATTGCTTATGGCCTCTACATCATAAATTCCTTACTCACAAACCAAAGTTACTTCCTTATGTTGCTTCATTATGTTGTTGCAAAGTTTCTTTCTTCATAAATGTTGTTGTTACACGAAGATATGATTGTAATCCAGTCTTGAAAATAGTAGTTAAGAAATTATCTATTGTTTTGTGTTGAAGACTATTGGCCAACTTCAGTAATATTTCATAATAGACTTCCATTCTTTCATTCTTCTCCTACTTCATGTTTTTCAAATTCAAGTAAACTTGCTCATCATTTTGAACTTTTTTGTACCTTTTACAAAAAGCTAGTTATAATTCTACAAAAATACAAATTAGGTAATTTCCCAAATAATTGTTACACTAGTCAAACACAATATCTTTGAGGGTAAAACTAAACATATTAACAAATTTTGCATCATTTGTTTCACTATTTGTTCTAATGACAACTTTAAATACTCTAACATGAGCATTTAGGTCAAAATCCTTGACATACTCAAGATATTTAAGTGACCAACAATAAGGTATATTTGGTGGTAATAGTGGCTTGCATGGATGCACCATTAACAATCCAAAATATCATGAGGTCTTGGTGGATCTGAGTCATCTCCTTTTTTATCTAATGGTTAACTAGCAAAAACTACGTTCACTTCCTAAGGCATATCTTCATGAAAACTCACAAATTATGTTCCCTTTGGAGTTTGCGGTTTGGATTTGATACCAACAACAATATTAACTAGTGTTGATACAAATGGAATTTTTCTTTCTATAATTATAGACCAAGACATTGCCACAAAATGTAATGGCACAAATGTTATTGGCTCCATTCTAAAATTTGAAATTCTTACATAAGTAACTCCAATATTGTTTTTATGTAACAAACTTTGTACAAAAGCTACAAAGATAGGTATTACATATGCCATAGTCTAAGCTTTCGTTTTTACTCTATTATTTCTCTAAATATGTTTTTTGAATCTATTTAGAATTCTGGCCCTCTCATGGTACAATTCCTCTAGTTCAATATATCCATGATTCTTTATTCTTGCAACTTCCAAATTCTAATTCTAGAAATGCTCAACAAATCCTTGCCTTACGTTTTCTTCAATAAATGGACATTCATTGAAATGATGTCCAATTTGATGGCAATATGTGCAACGTGGAGAATTTGGTCTTGAAACTATGTTTACCTTATGAATTCCTCTACTCCAATCCCATGGAACTCCATTAATAATGCTTCCATTTTGTTGATTAACTTTGGGTTCACTGTACTTCACTTTCACAGCCATGGAAACACCTTTTGCCATTGTTGGTTCTATTATTGGTAAGACTACAATTTCTTGTCTAATTACAAGTACCAGTTCAACTCCTTTGGATATTTTGATACCCTGAATTGCAACTTTTTATCCAACAACATAATGAATAGAAGGTTCAAAGTTTTGAGCTCTTTGTTCAAACTCTTCATTCTCTTGACCTTATCGATAATAAAAAGGTGAAACAAATATGTACCTTGGTACCACTTCCTCCTTTACTAACATGTTGACTCTTTGTTGTTCTTTTTTAATCAAAGCATCAAAGTCATGTTGTTGCATTAGATTTGATGGTTCTAGCACAATTTTATATCGAGCTTCAAATTCTTGACTCCTTCGTCTAAACTCAACCTATGAGTCTACATTTTTAATTCGATGTTCTACTCTCTTGGAATTTTGTTATAGACTATTGATGTGCTTCTGTGCTTCACCAGTTTGCACTTCACGAGGAATTTTGATTTTGCTTAAGTTGTTTGTGGCCTACATGTCTTTCTTATGTCCACAGATGTCTCTATTATATTTGAGAAACTCTTTTAGGTGTTTCAAACTACTGATCTACCTATTCTACACTCAAATTGTTGCTAATGGCAGTGCCATTTTCCATTTGTTCATGTAATACAACTTGATCTAATTGTCTCCTTAGACTTTTAATTACAGTTTTACTTTCCATTTCTCCACATCCTAATTCAAATCTAAACAAAATTTTGCATTATAACAAAATCTTCACAGTAAGCTACTTTGCTTAGATCTATTTCATGAATAAAAAATTATGATCAAGATTTTTGAAAAAATGCAAAAAACGAAATTGAAGTTCATTATTTATTTATAGAAACAAAAAATTTAGCAACAAGACATAAATAACATTATGAAATTCACTTTAAATTCAGACCATGGGATGGTCGCCAAATAGTAAATATAAAATCTTTAATCCTATATTGTAGTTTAAAATCTAGACTAAAATGTGATAAAACTAATATTTGTAAAGTTTGCTCATTCAAATCTATTTAGAATTGGTTTTAGAATTCAAATCCAACAATGAATGTATGATAAAAACACCAAAACAATAAACTCTGACTATGGAAATAAAGCTTTTCCAAAAATCAAAATATATTTCTTTCACATTCCATTAAAGGTCCATGTTTTACAATGATACAATGGTATCCATTTCTTCCTCTTCTTCCAATATATATCTTCCATAAAAAAATAAAATCTTATGTTCTATTCAAATTCAAATGGTGATAAAAACTATGTAATCTAGCTAGTAATTCCTAAATTAATAACTAAGTAAATAGAAATATATTGATTAATAATTATCACAAGTAACTACTCCCTTAACATAAACCATGATACAACTAACAAGTTTGGTAAAATTTTCACAATGCCCAAAAACATTTTGCTGGATTTTTTAATAGTTAAAGCAAATAAATTGAAATTTCAACTTATTTAAAACATTGCAATTTTATTTTTTTATCTACATTGTTTAATCGCTAGAATCAACCACCCAAGATGCTCATACACATGGCAAAATATTCAAACAAAGAACAAACTTTTAGCATTTAAAAAAACACAACAATAAGAACAAAAATAAAATGGGCATCCACTATTCCATTATGGCAAACAAGCTTTTTTGTGGACCTAGGTGTTTAGGGTTCTTGGGAACCAAATTCATGTGTTGTCATGTTTAGTCACACTCTTGCTAATTCATGTAAACCCTTAATCAACAAACACCACTTACAAACAACATGAAATCATTTCAATGTTAGAATCTTGTGTTGAATACACATTGAAACTTTTTAAGCCTAGATTTTCAAATTCTACAAAGCAAAATCTAATAAACTTGCCTCTAAAGAACACATAAGAAAGACCACAATACTAAGAACATACAACTTAAGATATTTCATAATACCTAACAAACTAGTTGTAAATGATCTTTTGATAATTGGCAAAGGGGTTAAAGGTGACTTCATTTAACCTAAAACATGGTAGAATGTTTTTTAATCTACGTCATAATTATAAGAAGCCACCTAATGCATGTTCATACAACAAGTAGTGAAAGCTTTAAAAAAATAACTTGGAGTCAAAAAGTTTCAAAACAACATGACCTCGAGAACACAAAAGAATATATGTTGAAGCACCCAAAACCTAAGTTGTAAGATGAAGCACCAAAAACCCTAATGGGCATGGTTTTTATTGGTAGGAAATCTAAAAACTGAGTTTTCTTCCTACACATGTTTTTACAATTAAGGTTTTACAGCTAAGATAGTTTCAATTCAACAAGTTTTTGTACAACCCAAATGTTGTATTTTCCTTCAAGTCAAATGTTGTGAAAAAGGGAAAAAAAGAAAATGAAGTTGATTTTTTTTTCTATTGAATAATATTAGTGAGCTATTTTGTAAATACAATTTACTTGATTACCAGAGTTGAAAGTATGATTGACATTGTTAATCTATGAAATATAATTAATATTATAGATGTATGGGTTTTAGTTCCATACCTCCTTCATAACCTTGTCTATTATTGTGTCCTTGCTCCTTCCATGTCCTTCTAAACCTCCATCAATTTCCTTTCACCAACAAGTGTTTTAATAAATTGTCAAACACATTTCACTCCATTGCATTAAGTGTCCAACAAATTTTTAATCCTAAGAAGTTCTATGCCCAAATCATCTAAAACCCATTACAAGTGCCAATTTTGAATTATTCCACTTTAGCATAGTGGTCTCAAAGCAATTCACAAGTGGAAACATAGTGTTTTCTAGGGAATCACTCTATGTGAATGCATAGTGGTCCACTATCTATGACTCACTAGTGGAAGCATAGTGGTCCATACATTGTGTCGTTACCTTCTATAATAATCCAATTTAAACAAGATAGAAAACCACTTGGAAATATGTACCATATGTCAATATGTTGTGAATTATCCACATTAACACATCTTGCATATTGAGTTTTGTGTTTGACTATTGAATGTAATCACATTTCATACACATCCATCCAAATTTCCCACAATTTTACTTGCATACGTTAATTTAATCATTGGGGTATTCCATTTTTAATTAATGGTTTTCATCACTTATCATCTTGTTTAGCACATGTGTAGCCTAAGGCATTTGATTTGTTCCCCAATGACACTAGTGGTACATTAATGTTCCATAAGTGATTCTTTAGTGGAATCACACCGGAGTGATGATTCATCGTTAATGACATACATAAGAAATTTAATTTGTAGTTGATTTGCACAAACCTACTAGTTACAAGTCCCAATGTATTGTCCTAATTACTTATTGAACATCAATGGTTCACAGTCTAATCCCATACACATTAAAGGTGCAATTGAAAACTTACAAGTTTCAAATACGTTTTTACCTTCTAATATTGTAGTGTAAACAAGATGCACAACCAAAATGGTTCTAATTTTATTTGTAAGATCTTAAAAAGTTACACGTTAATGTGCCCTTTTGCTAGCATTCCATCATGGGAAACACCCTTTTTGGACCACGTGTTTCTTCTTCCTTGGACCCATAATTGTTTTTTGTAGATTCATACAAACTTAAACTAGCAAGCACCATAAGAAAATATCAAAACATTTTTTGATGATATTAAATCTTGTAATGAATTTTAGTAATTAAAATTTTGACCTAGATGAGTTAAATCTTGCAACAAATAGCCAACCAACTTTCCTCCACGGAACACATAAAACAAACCATGATACAATTCTAAAAATTGGGTAAAATTTTCACAATGCCCTAAAGTTTATTTCTAGATTTTCTAATAGTTAAAGCAAAGAAATTGAAGGTTCAACTTGTATAAAACATTGCAAAATGTTTTTTTATCTACATTATCTAATTGCAAGAACCAACCACCCAAGGTGCTCATACACATGGCAAAATATTCAAAAAAAGAACAAACTTTAAACATTTAAAAAAACACAACAAGGTCCAAAAGTAACGAGCATCCACTAATCCATCATGGCAAACAAGCTTTTATGTGGACCTAGGTGTTTAGGGTTCTTGGGAACTAAATTCATGTGTTGTCATGTTCGGTCAAGCTTTTGTTGATTCATGTAAACCCTTAATCAACAAACACCACTTACAAACAACATATCATCTCAATGTCAAAATCTTTTGTCAAATCCAACATTGAACCTAGATTTTTCAAATGTGGTAAACCAAAATCCAGTAAACTTGCCTTTAAAAAATACAAAAGAAATACCACAATACTAAGAACATATGACCTAATCATAATGCTTAATTTGAACTAATAAATATTTTTTGATAATTGACAAAGGAGTTTCAAGTGAGTTCATTTAACCTAAAACATGGTAGAATGTTTTCTAGTCTACATCATAATTGTAACAAGCCATATATAACATATTAATACAACAAGTAATGGAAGCTTCAAAAAATAATTTGGAGTCAAAAAAATTCAAACCAACATGACCAAGAACACAAAAGAATATACATTTAAAGTATCCAAAACCCTGAGTTGTAAGATGAAGCAACCAAAACTCTAGTGGGCATGGTTTGTTTTGGAGGGAAATCTCAAATTTGAATTTTCCTCTTACACGTGCTTTTAGTGTCAAGGTTCAACAACCAAGTTAGTTTCAATTCAATTAGTTTTGTACAACCCCATTGTTGTAGTTTCCTTTTGGAATCACGTTTTTCATTATTCGTGTGAGATAAGGAAAAAAGAGAAAATAAGGTTGATTTTTTTCTTTACTGAATAATATTAGTGAACCTTTTAATATATATAATTTACTTGCCTAATTTGAAAGTTTGATTGACATTGCTAATGTATCATGTTTGATTGATATTACAACTGTATGGGTTTTTTATTCTAGCAAATAATTAAAACTATCAAGGGGTGGATATTGATTTTTTAAAGAGGTTTGCAACTATTGTGTAGAAGCATTATACCCACACCTACACACAAAATGGAGTTATCAAGGTGTGCATGACTTTCCAACAACTCTTCAACAATTTTTTAAAAAACGTTTCTCCCTTCTAGAATATTTTTTTCATTGTTGTTGTAAGAGAAGGAAAAGAAAGAAAATAAGGTTTTTCTTATTGAATATTAGTGAGAAATTTTGTAAATATAATTTACTTGCCTGATTTGAAATTCTAATTGAGATTGCTAATGTAGTAAGTCTAATTGATTACAAATGTATGTGTTTTAAGTTCCAACAAGTTATTAGAACTATGGGGGAGTGAATACTAGTTTTTTTCAAAGGTTTGTAACTATTATGTATAAATAGTACACCACACTTGCACACAACATGAAGTCAAAGAATGTGTGTGATTTTCCAACACCTCTTCAACAACAACAAAAAAAATATGTTTTTTCCTTTTAAATTCATTCTTTTCATTGTTGTTGTAAAAGAGGGAAAAGAAAGAAAATGAAGTTGATTTTATTTTTTATATTGAGTGTTAATGAGCTATTTAGTAATACAATTTACTTGCCTAACTTGAAAGTTTGATTAACATTGCTAACATATTAGGTTTGATTGATATTACAAATGTGTGATTTTTTTGTTCAAGCAAAAAACTAAAATTATCAAAGGCCGAATATTGATTTTTTTCAAAGGTTTACAACTATTGTGTAAAAATACTACACCCGCACCTACACATAACATGAAATCAGGAAATGTGCATGACTTTCTAGCAATTCTTTACAACAATTTTTTTTTCCTTAAATTTTTTTTTTTTCATTGTTGTGAAAGAGGGAAAAGAAAGAAAATGAGGTTGAATTAATTTTTTTGGTTGAGTATTAATGAACCATTTAGTAAATACAATTTACTTGTTTGATTTGAAAGTCTAATTGACATTGCTAATGTATCATGTCTAATTGATATTACAAAAGGATGGGTTTTTAATTCCAATGACTAACTAGAACTATAAGTGGGTGAATATTGATCTTTCCATAGGTTTGCAACTATAGTGTATAAACATTACACCCACACTTGCACACAACATGGAATAAAGGTGTGCACAACTTTCCAATAACTTTTCAGCAATGAAAATAAATGTATGTTTTTCCCCTCTAGATTTTATTTTTTTCATTGTTGTAAAAGAAGGAAAAGAAATAAAATGAAGGTTTCTTGGTTGAATATCAATGAGCACTTTAATAAATACAATTTACTTGCCTGACTTGAAAGTTTAATTGACATTGTTAATGTAGTAGGTCTGATACAAATGTATGGGTTTTAGGTTCTAGCAAGTTACTAGAACTATGAATACTATTGTTTTTCAAAGGTTTGCAACTATTGTGTATAAACACTACACTTGCACTTGCACACAACATGAAATCAAAGAATGTGCACAACGTTCCAACACTTCCTCAACAACAACAAAAAATATGTTTTCTCCCTTTAGATTCATTTTTTTCATTATTGTTGTAAGAGAAGGAAAAGAAAGAAAATGAGGTTGATTTTTTTTCTTCTATTGAGTATTAATGAACTATTTAGTAAATAAAATTTACTTGATTTGAAAGTTTGATTGACATTGCTAATGTATTATATCTAATTGATATTACAAATGTGTGATTTTTTGTTATAGTAAGTAACTAAAGCTATTGGGGGGGGTGCATCTTGATTTTTTTCAAAGGTTTACAACTGTTAAGTAAAAACAATATACTTAAACCTACACATAACCTAAACCCAAAAATGTGCTTGGTCCATTCCAACAACTCTTCAACAACAAGAAAATGTATGTTTTTTCCTTTTAGATTTTTATTTTCATTGTTGTTGTCAAATAATGAAAAGAAAAGAAATGATATTGAATTTTTATTTATTTTTATGTTCAATATTAGTGAGTTATTTAATAAGTGCAATTTACTTTCATAATTTGAATGTTTGATTAATATTACAAATGTATGGTTTTTAAAATTCTAGAAAGTAATTAGCTATCAATGGGTGTATTGATTTTTTTAAAGGTTTGCAACTATTATGTCAAAATTCTACACCCACATTAGCACACAACGTGAATTCAAGGAATGCGCATGACTTTTCAACAATAAAAAAATGTATGTTTTTCCCTTTGGACTCATGTTTTTCATTATTGTTATTCTAATAAGTTTCAAACACTATTATTCTATAATATATGTTGCAAAATATAAAAAAAGTTCGCTAACATATATTTTGAAAGAGGTAAAATGAGTGAAGAAAGAAGTTCAAGAGAAGCTACCAAATTAAAGAAAAAAAGAAAATCTAGTTTGAAAGACTTTCTTTTAATGAGCATGAATGAGCTTTGCATATATACAATTTTCCTAATTCTTAATTTTGTTTGACATCATATTCAATCAGGTAGCGTAATAGTGGTGATGACCTATAACTCGACATGGCAAGTTGGTAGAATGCAAAGGAATCAAATAGTCCACATGGTGGAATTTGGATCTATGAACTAATAATGTGGAAGTGGTTGTGCAAGCTTCTAAAAGGATAATGTGGTGGAGCCGTATGGTGTCTAATGATGGGCTATATGTGGACTAGGAATGACATTGAGGTGGAACATGCCAATTTACAAGTATCCTATATCAATGCACAAAGCAAAGTTTGGTCAAGTGAGTGCAATGTGAAAGTGGGCTTAGTAGGTTATAGGGAGTGCACTATACAAGTGGACCAAGTTTAAGGGGAGAGTGGCGAATGAATTTGATTATGGGTGTCCATTGTTTGGGGCCAAAGTGAAAGTTAGTTGTGCCCATGTTGGTTGGAATGGAATGTAAACGACATGGGGGAGTGATCATCGGTTTGGAACAATATCATGGTAGAAGCTTACATGGTGGATTGACTTTGAAGTGCTAGTGGTACATGCATGGTTAAATGCATCAATGTGTTGGGTATTGTAAGAGTGGAATGTATCTCTTCAATCTATGTATTCCATTGTCAAGTGGGCAAGGTAGGTCATAACAATTTGATAAGTGGTTTAAGGTTTAGGATAAGTGGAGTGATATTGTGGTGGAACTAATGGTGGAATGGTTTTCAAATGTAAGTGGTCGAAACCTAGTCAAAGGCATCTTGGTGGTGGTTGTCGATCAACCACAAGAATGTAGGTTTTTCCTTCCACTCATGTTTTTCACTAATGTTGTTCTAGCACGTTTTGAATGTTTGTTAAAAATGATTTAGATTAAATTTTTAATTTAAATTGATTTACATTTCAAATTATAGTAAGTATAATTACTAGCATGCTTTGAAAGTTTGATTGACATTGTTAACATATCAAATTTGATTGATTTTACAAATGCATGATTTTTTTGTTCCAACGAGCTTAATTAGATATCAAGGGATGATTGTTGATTAGGTTTACAACTATTATCTAGTAACACTATGATTCTCCAACAATTCTTCAACAACAACAATTTATGTTTTTTCCTTCTTGATTCTTGTTTTTCACTAGTGTTGTTTTAATAAGTTTCAAACACTATTTGTTTGATAACATACATTACCAAATGCAATACAACTATTTGATTACTTGCATATATTCTGAGGGAGATAAAATGAGTAAGAAAAAAAGTTCATGAAAGGCTAAAAGGATAAATTAAAAAAATCTAACTTGATAATCTCTCTTCTAGTGAACATGCTTACATAATTTGCTTGATTCAAATAAGTATAATTGACATTATATGCCTTTTAAGTTCGATTGATGTATTTCATAATTAGGTAGTTCAATAATGGTGATGACTTGTAACTCAACATGGCAATGTTGGTAGAACGCAAAGGGATCAATTGGTCCATATAGTGGAATTTGAATGTGTGAACTAGTGATTGGAAGTGGTCACATGTTTGGAGTGATATTGTGGTGGAACCTAATATTGTTCAAGGGAGAGATGTTAGCAAGTGAGTAGGTGAGCGGGTGAGCATGAGTAGGAAGGAATTTAAAAGAATATTCCATGCCACATCATGGAATATTTTAAATATATTCTTCTACCACATGTAATAATATATGACATGGAACAATATTCCATGATGTGGCATGGAATAATTTGCCACGTCATATTCGTGATTTGTTGGGGGAATTGGCAATGATTTATTGACTCTAAACATACTATCATCCTTCATGCAAACCAATGTTCCAAATATCTACGATTTTTATATAATACTCTCAATATTTTTAAAATTGTTGAAATAATAAGAAACTACAATGATTGATAATTATTTGATGAATTTAAACTAATAAACATATTAGTTTTTCGACAAACATGTGTTGTGATGGTTATAGAATAAGACAATATACATGAAAACACATTATGATTACATAGTGAAAGCAATTACAACATGTTTGATGAAGGAAAAAATACAACTGATTTGAAATAGATGCATTTGTTATATATTATCACGAGAGTCCAAAGGCTTCTGAATGTCCTAGCAAACATTAAACTTCATCCCAACTCCACGTGCAATAATGAATGAACTCTTTTGTCGTAACCCTAGCCTTGGTTTCACGACCAAAACAAGGGCTTATGAAGGTGTGGGTCTAGTGTGAAGGCTAGGAGTCACATTTCATGCTCCCGGGAGTGTGGAAGAGTGTGAAAGAATGAACCTCCACACTCCCAAGTGAATTCCCAAAAGTGAACTCCCTTCTTTGGGAGTTCAAGACCCAATGGACTCCCAAATCTTTAGAGAGCAATTTCAAGGGTCAAAACCCATTGGATTGAAGATTTTTGTGTACCATTGGAAGCTCTTGAAACATAGATGTCTAAAATGAGCTCATATGACCCATTTGGATACTTGGAACATAAGTTATGACCCAAAGAAGGGTCGAGAATAAAATTGGCAATTTGACTCCCTGTCACCAAAAAGGAGGGGTCCTACTTACAGCCAACACCATCGAACCCCTGGCACTCCACCTTAACCAGATTCTGATCTAAGATATTGCATATGCATCACCAGACTCCCCAGGACCGGATCTGTCTACTGGACCCAAAGTCTACACATTACACATCATGAACACACAGCAACATACAGACCTTCGAGAGTCCAGACTCTTGTCTTCCCCTATTGACACATACGCGAATTCCAGCCAAAAGAACCACTCCATTCAACATTCACAGAGTATTTACACCCGAGAGCACAAGCCCTCTGTTCATCTCAATTCACAGAACTCCAATACCTTCGATCCTCATCCAATCTCTTGTTCTCTCTCTGTCTCATGAATCTTAGCTGCAGCGACGATTCGACTAGATTTACCAGACGCAGCGGAAAAAGAGAGGCATCCAGCCAAAATCGCTCAGCTACCGATATTTCCTTCGTTCAATGTTCATCAAAAACTCTCTTCTTCAACTACTTACTCTCCAAGAAGAAAACTCTATCTCCGGCCTCCTCCCTAAAACCCAAAAAAAGATCTCCCATTCCTCCCAAAAACCACCAAGAGATCTCGTTCCACAACCAGAATCGCCTCAAAAACCTTCCTGGAGGTCCGTAAGCTTCCCTCCGAAGCCTCCCGTCCTCCGTTCGAATCAGCCATGTTCCCGTTCACAGTCACCACCCATCCTTCAGAAGTTCGGCGCCATCACCCTTAATCACAACCCGCCGCCATTCCTCCAAGTATCTAGAACACACCCATCAAAAGGAGAAAAGAACGACTATAGCAGTCCATGCAGTAAGTGATGAACGCCGAAAATAGATCAGCTTAGTTAATTCGTCCTAGTCGTCATACAAAGCCTCGTATCCCTGCAAAGTCGGCCACCTCATTTCGCATGACATCCCAACCACTAAAAGTTGAGAATTGCCCCAAATCCCTTGTGTGCAGGTGACGTGCAACATACCGTTGGAAAGATCTCAACAAGGGCTACAACTTTGCCTTAGACCTCATCTCAATCAAAGGTTTTCACATGGAGTTATGGGACCCCAAAGTTGCAAGAGTCTTAGTTGTGATAATTTCGGGACTCCCACTTGGGAATCCTGGGACAAAATACATTTGGGTGCTAGTCCCATGGCCATGCATAAAGTATACTATAAGGGGGAAGGTGGTGGCTTTCCCCAAGTTAGGCCATGGTGAGTCTTATGAGTCCATGGTTGGCCGTGGTTCGTCCATGCACCAAAGTGCTTTAACTATGTGTAGGTCCTTGTGAGTGATTGAATTGCTTATCAATCTTCCTAGTCCCATCCCAGAGCTCCAACACACCCTTCTACCTTCAAAGTGCTGTAAGCCAAGGGGCGCGCCCCAACTCCTTCTCCTTTCATTGTTCACCTTTGGACTCGCAGTTGAGTCCATCAAGGAGCTTGGGGGTGCGTCATCTTTTGTGAGCCCACATAACATAATTTTCTACAAGATGTGATAGACATGTTTACATTACACATACGCCCCATGGGCACCCAAAAAACCTGCCAACATTTTGACAAAATAGACACATGAACATCCAGGGAAATTGTTAATAATGATGTCATATTGGTTGTCATTAGAAAGAATATTGTAAATTCGTCCATACCTAGGTGGTGGGACATCAACAACGGGGAAAATGGTGCATTAGAAAAATGTCCTTCCAACTTCCCAATTGTTCGTATGTTGTTGTGTTATTTTGAACATAGAAGGCCATTTCACCTTCTTGCCACCACAAGTTGTAGGCCAACAACTTGCATTGGACAGTTTCACAAGGTTATGACAACTCATAGTAAGCACATGGGAATTATTTTAACTAGAAGATTGGAAGCCAAATAAACTTCAAATGTCATTTGTATGTAGGTGGTCAAATGAAAACCTTGCTTCTTCTAAAGTTATTACCTCCTTTTGGGTCAAGTTAGTACCTTCTTGGATGGGCCATACGGTTGGAACTGTAGGCCTAACAATTGTAAATTTTTGGGCTATCCCACCCACACAACGCCTCAAGTCATCAAGACAAAATTAATGTTTATTATGTTCAAGTGATTCATTATGATATTCAACCCAAAAGCTTAAGTAACATGGAAAAGGAGTTCCACTTACTAATTTGTAAATGTTGATCCTTGCTTTGCATTTGAACACTGTGGCTTTTTGGAGTGCAAAATATTTAATTGCAAATTTGGGTGGGCAACGTTCAATATGCCACTAGCCATCAACACAAATACTTTCCTTCAACTCAAGCCACATTGAAATAACAAAGGCAATGAATTATTAGAACTAGATGGCAAACATTGAACATGTACATCTTCCACAATATCGGGTTCAAAAACTAAAACAAATACCCATAGATGAGAAAAATTAACACAGTCGAGACGATGGGAATCTTTGTCTGCACCTAGAGGATAATCAACGTGTTACTTGGTAGACCTAAACAGCTATTCTCCCTCAAGATGCGGAAGGTGATTTGTGAAAGATGACCTAGATGTGAAATTTGCCACAATGGTTGTAAATTCGGTAAGATCACTTGATCCTTGTGCCGTCCTCAATAGCAATTCATTTTTATCCGGTCCATGACCAACTAAGCCACCTTGCAAATATTGTCTATATAATGTAAAATGTTTGAAAACATGAACATAGTCATCAGACCTCGTTGTGTACAAACCAGTGTCGCATTTTCCCAACTATTGGAAAAATATATTATGCATAATTTCTGCCAAATTACAAGTGGGCATGTCTGCCCACTCCTCATCATTGAACTTCTATAGGTCAAAGGAAAGAAAACATCAAGAAAATTTGAAATGTCACAATGGAGTTTAAGCCTGCAAATGGAATTAAATATCAAATGGAATTACTATGTTAAGTGCAAACAAGAAACAAAAAGTCATAAAAAGATGAGAAATGAAATATTCATTCACATGGACCATGAACCCTCCCCATTGTCTAACACAAAAATGCCAAAAGCTAAGCCAATTACCAAGCTCATGGACACCTACCTTAGAAGTAGCCTTTGTCGAGAACCACCAACAACAAATTAAAACATACATACTATCAACTTCCCCAAGGGATTTTGCGCCCTTGTATGGATGCCAAAAAGAGATATGTTGATCTTGAAATGTAGGTTTGATCAGTTGTTTAGTGTGCTTATTGAACGATTTAGTCTAGTGGAATAAACATGTGCGCTCCTTGTTAATCATCCTCACTACATGGTCCCTTGATCCATAAACAATTTTGATGGCGTTCCAATTAACTTGTGTGCTATTAACCATGAATCCCTTAAAATTTGGTTTTGGAAAGTCATGCTTTTGCATTGTGTCACTAAGCTTTGTCCAGATTACCGTTCAACTTCCATGTCCTTAAACTACATGTCATAAACCTCAATGGTCATCACTTTGCAACAAGCCGGATTATACACATGACAAACCATAATTATCCAACCAGCCACACGCTTCACATGATCAAACATGATCCAAACATTATGCAAATCCCCTATAGGTTGCATTTGAATGACAAGACTCACTCCACTCCCCACACCATTTATAGACATCTTGAAAATGAACACCTTTTGTCCAAAAACTTGTCCAGGGAAGCAACATTTCTGAATGTAATCATATAGACTTTTAGACTTCAATTCAAAGATGTTATCAATGTAACCACCACATGGATGATGCTTCAAAGAAGCAATGAAGTTATGAACCTTGGGAAAACTCAATTCATAGAACTTGTCTCAAATTTGCTCCAATTGTTCACCTTTGAAAAGCTCCACTTTACCATTGCTATAATCAGTGAGTAGATGCTTAGCCAAAAAGGTCTTGCTAGCACTTTGGGAAATTGTAGACTTCTTCACATCAAGTGTGCAATTGACCTCCTTTGTAATCAACCTTCTAGTCTCTTCTAGACACTCCCCACACTTGCCATCCACAACAGGATGGTTGTGTACCCCAAGATGAATCGTTGCCCTTGATTCATAGTGCAATTTTTGCACAACATAATAAATTTTCCCATTACAACCAATGATGTAGAGGGGAGGAGCATGAATTTTTTTGCATCCAAGCAAGGAAGCGGATGAAGTTAGTTACATTTGACCTAAGACTAGAATATGAACGCTATCACTGCACTAGAAGGTTTCATTGTGAGAGGTAGAATGCACAAAGTTTTCACAATCATCTTACACACAATGTAGGTGACCTAAGCAATGAATCTTCCTAAAACTCAGCCCAAAACTATTTTTAATATTGGTGGTGATCACCTTACCCCAAGCATGGCCATCATTCTTTTTGTCCATACCTTGCATTTTATACGAGTTGTTAGCATTGGGAAGTAAAGGCGATAATTCAAACAAAACATCCCCACCAAAAATAGTCAACAAGAATTGAATTTTTTGAATGGTATCTTGTCATAATCCAAAGTTCGTAGCTCATTGGAGCTCTATCCTAGAAGTGCCATTAAACACAAGCAATAAACCACTAACTGAATACTTTCAAAAAAGGATGAAGGTTGTGATGACAAAGTAGAAAATGATCGTGATGATGGAAACTATGATTTGCAAGGAACTGAATTGAGAAATCAAATTTGGTAATATTGTGGACGAAGAATGGGGTGTAAAGCCATCAACCGAAGAAGAATTAGACAACTCAATGAAATGAAATGAAAAAGGTTTGACTAAAGATAGAGGTTGAATGTCATTATTTTCATGTTCTTGTTTCACAATCTCAACCATAAACCCTACTATTCATGGCATCAAGATTGTTTCTTGAAAGTTATGAATAAGACTTTTGCCGGCAATGCAATAACGCCCACACCCAACCACCCATTGTCTCTTTTGAGAGGAGGTCATAGGAATCTACTACACCGAATTCAAGACCAAGTTATTATAATCATACAAAACATCTTTGGATATATGCAAGGATCCGAGCTAAAATGAACACATAGTGCACAAACATTGTTTAGAGATCGAGGTTGTCTTTGAATCGTTGACCGTGATGGTTAGCTCTAAACGTCCAATAACATGAAATGTCATCGTGTTACCAAGGACACACAAATAGTAATGAAAAGGAAAGAAATGCAACAAATAGTGAAATGCAATCAAACACAAATTATTATTATTTTGAATACTATGGAGGACAAAAAATGGGGAGAATGGTGAATCAAAATAGACTCCACGATATGTTAATAAATGAAGGGGATGAATATGGAATTAGATATAAACAAATGCCAATTAGACAATCATAGAAAAAACACAAAAATATTATTGTAGCCAAAGATTATGGGATCCAGGGCAGAATATGGAAAGTGAAATGGCATGATAAAATTGAAACCGCCATAATACAATGCCTTGTCTAGATTCCATTCTTTCAACCCCATAACTGTTATCGAAACTAAGAAACAAATGACATGTGAAATGAATTGTTGAAAGGAGTTTAAAAGTGGGGAACAATTGTGAAGAATTGGCATTCAATTAATTCCACGATCACCAACAACCCTAGTTTTAAATATTTGCATTCAAAAAGACAACTGAAATAAAAAAATAATAATATACCGTCATCACAAGAATTGACTATGGTGGTAGGACATTCAAAGCGGGGTCGATCTTACAAGATTAGCCATTTACGTAACGATGAATCACTTTGGCTTCATTGAAAATCTCAAAAGGAATAGAGAAATGGGGATATGGGTGGAAGACAACATAAAAAAGTGTAAAGGAAGGGCATGTAATACAAAAAACAACTATGAATTTTGGAGTTGTAATTCCAACATAGACTGATCAAATTGTATGAACAACTAGCACGATTATGATGGGACAAGATTTGATTGGAAAAGAACATGTCGCACACAAAAAGTAATGAGCATGCCATTAATTGGGTCCCAACAACAACAAGATATTTCTATCAAAACTGGATGCTATAAATCAACATAAATAATTTTATCCAAAAAAACTACATTTACATGGGAAAACACAATTAATATAAAAATCATATATTGTAAACAAATCCCAACCCAATGGGATTCCAACCAATCAATGTGGCAATCTTCCAACATATAGAATTTTTTACATTTGACATTCAAATATTGATTTTTTAAAAAATTGGATGTTGTGTAAATGTATATACCACATATGTGAATATACTAGGAATGTGAATGTTCCGTATAGATCTACCATCTAGATGTGCAAGAAGCATGAACCTTATGTATGTTTGATTATTAATTAAGCACCAACATAATTATGAACTGAAATATGTATGTGACCTATATGAAATTGGAACATAATAAGCAGTCTGTGGCATATGCACATTCGAAAGTACAATTTTTATGTGCAACATGTGTATATATGGCAAATCTATCATGACATAAGAATAAAACATGTGGCAAAAAAATACGATTCAAGCCCAAATGCAAATTTTACATTTAATTATTCAATAATTAATTTTTTTGATATATCACACATCACACCCACATATCTAGGTGAATGCGGACTAATAAAAATAATAAATGATTCATTTCCCCTTGATATCATTTACAAACATGGAGGGGATGATCACAATTGTACCAATAGAATGAGCACACATCCATAGGGATAAACAAAATGCAACAAGACTCCAAACCAGGTTTATCCAAATGTGTTGGTCAAACCTAATTTTGTCATTTCAAAGGTGTGGTGAGAAGGTTACAATTTTTTTGGAATATTAGTTGGAAAAACTTTCAAAAGTTAAAGGGACGTTTGCAAAAGACATATATGTTTATCATTGATGACCATTATTTTTAGGAAAATATTTCATAGCATTGAGTTAAACAATTCATCAAATAAAATTTATATTTAATATGATCATTGAATTAACTAATTAAACCTTGGGATCATCGGACATTAACTTAATTTGATTAACTTAATTCATTGGGATCATCAAACATGGATAAAGATAGGGAAATTATTTTATTTGGGTTTAATGTTTAGGGCTTTGGATTAGGCAATCAATATTGAGCCGATTATATTTTTATCAAAAAAAATAGTCTGAGGCATGTATCTAAATGACAAAGATAAATGTTGTGAATGTGAAGATTGAACCAAGTTTGATTTATTGATGCAAATAAAAGATACAAATGTTTTGATAAAAAGAAATTAGCATTATTACCTATGGATAAATAAATTACATTTGCTTGGGTGGAGCTAATTACAAACATATTGCAAATTCATGAAATCGGGGTGAAAAAAAAAACATTGACTCGACGACAATAATGGCTTAAAATTTTTATGAGGTGCAATTTCTAACCATTGCGATTGTGGAAACGACGTTATTTATTTTTGGCTATGAAATAAAATATTAAAAAATTCATTAAAAATATTGAATGTACTATTTCTAACATCGATGATTAAAAAACCTTGATAATAATTAACTTTTCTAGCTTAATATTCTATTTAAAACATTTAATTGGAAAGAATTTCCTTGCAGAACTCATCTCCTTAACATAAACATTCGCATAGATGGCCACCAACCATTCCACCTATATCATGGCAAAATTTGTAACATTACTCAATATTACATGTTAGGTGCGTTGGATTTTTTAGATTTTGGCTACAATTTTAGGATTTTCCAGAATTTAATTGAATGGGTGAATATGGAAGAATTATAGAAAAAAAGAAATGTTGTAATGGATGCATTAATTCTTAAGCGATTTTTTACAAAATAATAGCCAAATCATCACCATAATTTTTATATGTTCCCTTGGAATCATAAAACAATTTTATAGTTATATATATATATTCCCGTAGTAATAAATTTTTATTCCTCTTATTTTTAATAGTAGAAATAATTTTGAGCATGTAAATTTGAAATAAAAGTAATTTTTGAGGAAGTAATATAAATTCAAATTGCAAGAACGATTTTTGATTCCTAATGCAATATGATCTCATTCCTCAAATGCTAGAATAAAGGTAAATAACACTAAAGCTCAAAGCAAATAGGTGGTGAGAGTCTTTTCATTGGATAAATTCAAATAATGTAAGAAGGAAATGTCACAACCCTAGCCTTGGGCTTGTGATGAAGGCAAGGGCATGGGAAGGTGTAGGCCGAGAATGCAATTCGAGAGTCACATTCACGCTCTTGACCTTTCTTTTAGCCATAACTTGTGTTGTAAGTATTCAAATGGGTCATGTGAACCCATTTTAGACATCTACGTCTTAAGAACTTTCCCATGGTATAAGGAAGTGTTTGATCCATTGAATTTTGACCCCTCAAATTGCATTCTAAAGATTTGCAACTCCATAAGGACTCCAACTCCTAAAACAAAAGTCCACTTGTGGGTGTGTGTGTAACTTAGGTAAGATTAGACTTGGCTTCAAATTTTCATGAAAGGAAGGATCAAATAATTTCTTCCCAAATGAGAGCTTTGCTAATTAGGCTAGTTTATGTCTTTTGACAAAGTAAAGGTTAAAGGTTTTTCTCGAACCCCTTTTGAATTTGCCAAGAAAGTGTTAGAAACTTGGGGATGCCTAAGTTAGTTTGAGGCAAGGTCCTGCCATAAAAGTTGGCAATTGATGGCCAAGGATCCAAATGAAAGCAATTGCATTGAGAAAATAATTTATAAATTTCAATGAGGACATTGACCTTTTTTTTAGTGGGGGAAAGTGTCATGACGTTAGCCTCAAGCTTGTGACCAAAGCGAGGACATGGAAAGGTGTGAGCCAAAAGTGCAACCTGAGAGTTACATTCACACTCCTAGGAATGTGAAAAAGTGTGAGGGAATGAGCCCACACACTCCCAAGTGGATTCTCGCATTGGGAGTTGGAATCCTTATGGAGTCCCAAATCTTTAGAGAGTAATTTCAAGGTTTAAAATTCATTGGATTGAATACTTGCTTATACCATGGGAAATATCTTAAGACGTAGATGTCTAAAATGGGCTCACATGACCCATTTGAGTACTTATAACACAAGTCATGGCTGAAAGAAAGGCTAGGAGTTAAAATGTCAATTTGACTCGCAACCATTAAAAGTCAAGAATCACCTTGAATTACATGTGTGCAGGTGGCGTGCCACATATTGTTGTAAATCTTTTGACAAGCGCTACAATTTTGCTTATGACTCATCTCAATCAGAGGTTTTCACAAAAAGTTATGGGCGTCCAAAGTGGTGGGAGTCCCAATTTTGGGAATTTTGGGACTCTTAACTTGGGAGTCTTAGGAAAAATGACATTTAGGTGTAGCCCCCATGGCCAATCATACAAAATATTATAAGGGGGAAGGTGGTGGCTTCCTTGAAGTTCAGGTCATGGTGAGTCTTGTGAATTCGTGTATGCATGTGACTCATTCGTGCACCAAAAATGTTCCAATTATGCATTAACCAACTTATGGTTTGGTTTGTGCACATCCATATGAATAATTGACCCGCTTGTCACTTGTCCTTAGTCCCCATCTTGGAGGTCTAACATGCCCCTCTTACCCCCAAAGTGTTGTAAGCTAAAAAGTGTACCCCAACTCTTTTTTCTATTGTTTTCATTTTTAAATTCACATTTGAATCTTTCAAAGAGTTTGGGGGTGTGTCAAAAAAGGCGACCACACAAGCAAGGTAGAGGAATCTCATTTTGTAGCATCAAGAAAAAATAAAAGAATTTAAAAAAAAAATGTTAACTTCTTAAGTATTTAGATTTTATTTTTTGCAAAAAGTAATTCTTAAGGTTTCAAAGTTTATAATAGGTGATTCTTGTTCATTTTCAAGTTGAGGTCTCTCCATCGCACATTACAACAAGCCAAAAGGTAACTTCTTCTCCCTTCCCACAATTTCAAACTTTGTTTATTTTATTTTGATGTTGCAAGTGATGGATTTGAAGAGCTCCAATGAATTCAGGCCAAAGCTCAAAATAACGATGGCACTTGCCAGCTCAAAGGAGCTCCTATTTTTCTCTTTTCTATCATTGAAAAAACATGTGGGCATGTTTTGACAATGGCCGAAATCCACCTCCAACCAAAATGAATTGGAGGTCTTGCGATGGCCCAAGTTCTTCATAATGAAGTTCGCAAGGAGGTTTCAGCAATGCCAAACCTGTTCCCATGCCAACTTGCCAAGGAGTTCTTGATGATGGCCGAAATCCCTCCTTGACAAGCTTGACGTTTGTTGAGGACGCTCCTTGGCAAGCTTGTTGGGTAGGTTTTGGCAATGGTCAAGATCTTTCCCAATAAAAGCATCAGGGGAGGTATTAGGAAAGGCCAAGGTCCCTCTCCAACAAGCTCGCAAGGAGGGACCTCGGGCATTAATGAGACCTCCCCTACAGTTCATGATGGGGGAGGTCTCAACAATGGCCAAGGTCCTTCCCCAACGACCTCACAAGGAGAGACCTCAACAGTCATTAAAGCCTCCCCTAGCATGAACTACAAGGGAGGTCTCAGTGACAACCAAAGTCCTTCCTTGATGGGCTCAAGGGGTGGTTTCGGTGTTTGTCGAGAATGTTCTTAAGCAAGCTTATCGGGGAGGTTTTAATGATGGTCAATATCTCTTTTGGCATGAGTTATAGGGGAGGTCTCAATGATGGCTAAAGTCCTTCCTTGGTGGGCTTGTAGGGAGGGGCTTTGCCAGTCATCAAGACCTCCCCTAACATGAATTACAAGGGAGGTCTTGATGATGGCTAAGGTCCTTCCCTAATGCATTTAGGGGGTGATCTCGGCATTTGTCAAAGACACTCCCAAGCAAGCTTACTAGGGAGGTTTTGGTGATGGTCAAGATCTCTTTTAGCATGAGTTGCAAGGGAGGTCTCAACGATGGCCAAGATCTCTCTAGACATGAATTACAAGGGAGGTCTTGATGATGGCTAAAGTCCCTCCCCAACGGGCTTGCGAGGAGGGACCTTGGTAATCACCAAAACCACCCTTGGCATGAGTTGTAGGGGAGGTCTTAATGATGGTTGAAGTCCCTCCTCGACATGGTCAAAGGGTGATCTTGATGTTTGTTGAAGATGCTCTTGGGCAAGCTTATCAAGGAGGTCTTGGCAATGGCCAATATTTTTCCCGACATGAGCTCAAGGGGAAGTCTCGACGATAAGTCTTTCCCCCACAGGCTTGCAAGCGGTCTTGGTGATCGTTGAGGTCGCTCCCAGGCAAGAGTGTTAGGGAGCCCTTAATGATGACCGATAATGTTTCCAACTTGAGTAGCACAGGAAGTCTTTGTGATGGTTGAAGTCCCTCCCAAATAGGGGTCGCAAGGCAATCTTTGTGAATGCCAAGGTCGTTCCCAAGCAAGGGTGCTGTCGAGGTTTCTTCCTATTTTGAACAAGATTATTCCTATTATGAAAGGTGTTGGGACGCCTTGAAATTTCATTCTAGATGATAAATAAAGTTTAATGGAAAGAGGTGCGCAAAGTAATGTGTTTGAGTTATGAGCTTAAGATTGTGTGAGGAATATTTTATTTTGAGTTCTTAATTCAAACTTTTCTACTCATGATATGATTCCTTCTTTTGGTAGTAGAGAAAGAAACTATAATATATTTATTTGCATTAGTAGATAAAAGCCTAGTTGTGAGGAAATGTTTTTGAATAAACATGAAGCACACAACATTAAAAAATAGTTATGGAATTGGCTTCTAAGGACACTCATGAGGAGGTATAGTTTCTATTAAATTTCAATTGTTTTTAACTTGTGTACCATATTGAATAGGCTTTCCCTTTAAATTTTGTATCCTACAAGAAGGATCCCAAGGGCTAAATTCTGATTCAATAACCAAGATTTTGTAATTTAGAGAGGTAAATTTATGGTCAATCCAACTAGGTTCAAATGAATATAAAAATGAGCAAGCATTCTAGTACCATGATTTACATTTTGACCTCCAATAGAATTATCTATATTTCTCATTCATTGTCAAGCATATAATAGTGAATTGATTTGTGGAAAAATACATTTACAAATAGATTTGGAGTAGGAATTGCAAGTAAACCAAACTATTGTGTCAGGAGACATGACTTCAACAAATCCGAAGGAGATGGGTCTTCAAATTCCACTTATAAATTGTTATGAGGAACCAATTGTGCTTTTAAAAATTGCTTTTCACTTCTATGGTTGGCACTAACCATAGGGGAAGCTTCATTTTTTCTTGACAAGTTAAATATCTAGTTCTACCTTAACTGTGCTTGAGAGTTATAGTCGATATCAACCATAGCTAAAGAACATCTAGAAAATACATTTAGTTGAAGTAGATCTAGCTTTGAAACTCCAAATTATGTCAATTTTTTTGTCTTCCATGCTTAAAGTCAATGCCAACTACACGGTTTCCAAAAAATAAAAATCTTATTTTCAAGTTTTTATTTGCATTATTTTATTTGCAAATTTATTATGGGTTCGACTTCATAGCCCCTTCATCTTATAGTTGGTGTTGATTATAGAGGAAAATCCTTTTGAATTTTCAAATGATATCATTTGTCTTCCTTTACACGCTCTCTATCATATCTTTGTTTCTTTGATCCCTCAAAATCCTTATAGTCAACACCAACTATAGAGAGTTTTGTCACTAGTTTCAAAAAAAATTACAATTGAGAAGCTTTCTTTCAATGGTCAACACTAACTATAAAGCCAAATGGTTAGAAACATTCTCCTCTTTGTATAACCTCCTTGGATAATATCTTTTGTTTTTTCATTTTCTTGCATTGTTATTCTCTTATTTTTGTCTATAAGGCATAGATTTGTACTCTTACAACTAGTTGATTATCTCCCATTTATGTAATCACAAGGCAAGTCCAGTTGCAAGAGGATTATAAAGGTAATTCAATGTTAGAACAAGTTGAATACTTTAGAGGTTCTTGACAAGTAAAAAATCATGCAAAAGAATAAAACAAGGATGAGTATCCCTTTGTGTCGACTCCTCACCATGCTAATTGTCAGGCCGACTTTGAAGATCGACGTGCTCAAGATGGAATAGGTGTTCTTCATGGGTTATTGGGAAGGTGAAAATGTGTTTTATGTTTCGTCAACAAATTAGCAAGGTGAGGAAGAATATGTGTACAATTATGTTGATACTTAGAGTTCTATTTGGAAAGCAAATGCAAAATTTGAAAAATTCGTAACCAAGGATCGGCATTTTTGCTAGCTATTTAGAAGAATGCTTCACGTTTGGGATGGCAATCATTGCCTTCAAACTTGGTAACCATACATTGATGTGAACCATCCCAACAAGCTCGAATGGCACATCAAGGTCAATTCATTTGTTGTGGACACAACAAATGGCCTAATCAAACTACTTACAGTTATGACTAACATAAACAAGTGAGTTTCCATTGTCAATGTCTATTCCTTTTTCCACAAATGTCAAATGTTGCCTTGTTGATGCTTAACATTATTTTTCTTTATAGGTCCATTGAGATGGACCATGTGAAGTCGTCACTTGTTCATGATTTCTTTTGCATTCAATCCATCAAAATCATTCCATTCCAAAAATTCAAGGATGTCATTCCAAATGCCCAATACAAAAAATGCAAGAAGAAAATCAAGAAAACTTGGTATAGCTTCACACAAAAGGCATTTTTTAAGTTTATGTATAAGGTAACTTTAAAATCTTTTATCAAATGAGCTCCATTCTTTAAAATAATTTCATTTGATTATGAAGCAAATGTTTTCTTGTAGAAGGAACTTGCGATTGTTGTCGACATTGCACATTGTTTGTATTATGTAAATGTTCCAAATCGCACTCTTCAAAACCCAAAAATGTTGGCTTTGCTAAATAACAAGGCAATGTAGAGTGTTAAAAAAGAACACATGACAATGTTCCATAAGATATTGCTCATGTGTGACCCCACACTTAGCCTTGAGTTTCTCCAACAAATATAGGTTCATTATAACATGAATCCTAATCCAAAAATGATGATTGAAAAGTTATAGTTGTTTGTGTCTTCATAAGTGAACAATGAACAAAAGGTTTCTTGGCTCAAGCAGTGGAACCAACCCCTAGTTCTCAAGGAAGTTCTAAAATCTCCCAAAGTCGAGTTGTCGAATGTCATTTTTGAAAAATGGCTTCACAAGGCAATGTTTTTGTTTCAGGTACCTTGCCCATTCGTCTTGATTATGCATTGAAATTCTCTTTGAACTTTTTCATTGGGCATTTGTGTTGATGGCTTTACATTTGTGTATTCATTATAGTTGGAAGTGGAGGCCAAGAAACTTTTTGATAACATAGTCACAAACCTTGGTGTGTCTATTTTCAACACTGTCAAGGTTCAAAGTCTTGAGAACTTCATAAGTCATTGGAAGCTTGAATTATGGAAGTCATTATTTTATCGTGAATTCAAATTAAAAGGTGGAATCCTAAAAAACAAGACTTGGCAACAACAAATTGGTGGTGAGGAAGCTTTGAAGTAAGTGATTTATAAGTAAAACACATATCCTCCTTTCCATGTTCCAACCTAATTTTGTACTTGGCTTCAAGAACAATATTCCAAACATTTAACCCCATTCCCTTGTTGTAGGTATTTTTCCCATGTCCTATTTGTAAAGGAGCCAATTCATAGCTTGCCTTTGCTTCTTAGGACGTAGTGTGATCCTAAAGTAGAAAGCACCATGTGTAGGAAAGACCTTTTGAAGGAGTGGTCGAGTGGCCACCTCGCATCATATGGGTGGTATTTAGATTGCACAGTTGACAATACCCCAAAGACAAAGTGCAGGTTAAAGGAAAAGTTTGAGGATGCATGTTTTGACAATTCCACTTTAATTAATTTTAGTTTTATGGGTGGAAAAAGGAGCTAGAGTACTAAAAAGTTGAAGAAGATCAAGGACTAGTCTATTGGACCTTCAGGTGACAAATAAGATGAAGAGGATCTAAAGGAGGAGAAGTTGGCTCTAAACCTAAAAGGTCTATAGTCTTGGACTATCCATCAGAGGAGGCGACTCCTGAATATTGACACAAATCCCAATTTGGATCTTCTTCAAAATCCCATCCCAGATTCCATCAAACTCTTGGGCAATGGTGATTCCCTCTTGCACCTATGCATTAAAATTTGCAATATTTCTTGGCTAGACATGGTGGTGGCAAGGGTTTTTTCTAGCTTGTGGCCCACTCAATTTGACAAACTTAATAAGATGTTCTTAAAGGTACAAATAGGAAACTCCTTATGTGCATTTCACCTTATTCGCATTGTTTTAAAGTTTGTTAACAATTTTCCTTCCACTTTGTAGGATTCTACAATTGGCAAGCTTGTTCTCCTCATTGTTGAAGTTCCTTCAAACTTGTAAATCCCTTTTGTCTCCATACCTCCCATTGATGTCCCCTCTTGGAATTGTCACATAAATAACTGTGTATGGGATATTTGGTTTCACAAACAAATACATGGAAAGGAATGGCATAGTTCTTATTTTCCATGATGATGACCCTCACATCCTCAAGGAAATCAAGTCCTTCTTTGGACAAATGGCTATGAAATCCATTTCAAATGGGCAATAATCAATTCTCTATTGTGGATGAGCAACGAAATCAAGGGAAAATGGTAATTCCCCTACTAAATTGTATTTACATTACATATCATTCCATAGAATCATGTTGGATTAACTTTTATCGTTCCCAATCTTGTCAACTCAATTGAGCTAAGTGACTTTTCTTGTTCACCAAATGGGTGGATTTTAGTTTCAAGAAAATTGCCTAGAGATGGTGAGGCTTAATGTTCTTATGAGTGAAGATGATATTCTGCCAAATTGTCCAAACATTGATACAATGAAGAAGTTGAGCAGAGGTATCGCATTCAAAGGAGGTCAGGAAATGCATGTGTCCACATTGAGGCTTCTTATTCACCTTTGTAGGCCTCCTAATTCTCTAGTTGTCACCATGAACTCATCCATTGGTATGTCATCTTGACTTCTCTCTGCAAGCCTAAAACAACAATATGGGCTACATAATGATTAAAATATTATTTTTATTGTTTTACAGGAAATTGCATTCGAACCTATTAATCTATTATTTACAATGTTTTGGTGCTGGAACTTTACAATTATGTATATGAAGAGGTTGTGAAACCTTTTTTGGAGCATGGTTTTTCTTTTCAACCTCTCCTAGATTCGCCACTTGAGAAGAAAGCTCAAGTCAATCTCGATTGTGAATAAGTTGACATTAATCTTCATTGATTTTTTTCATAGTTATTTTGCTTCTCATTTCAAGTTGATGTTCTATGTTTTGTGTAGAGATATCTAGCTTGATCATTTTCGGTTCATTATGTTTTATGCCTTGAAAGACTTCTTCCCAAGCCCCCTTTTGAGCAACTACTTGCCAAAATATGCCAAGGACGTTGCTTGACACATGGCCTCATTACCCTTTCCAAAATTCTCTAGGAGTGAGAGATCATAAGACCATGGTGTTTAAAACCTTATTGATTATGAGGTAACAAACTGTTTGGAGTAGCATCTCCTTTGCAATTTATGTTGTATGTGGAATTCATTCTTGGGTTCAAATTTGTGCTATTTAATGTTTTCTTGTGATTTTTGTTCAAGTTTTACCATTGTCGGATTTTTTTTTTTCAATGATTTGTTTCCATCACCTTCTCAATAAACAATTGATTTGATGTTTATATATATATATATTCAAAACCATCTATAAAGTTTGCAAGAACGAGATTCAATGATACCCAATGAAAGATATATGTTTTTAATCAATTATGCATTTGAATTAATCAAATAGTTTCAGAGCTTAATGCCCCCATTTTTTTCCTTTGAATTTTGAAACATGCCCAACCATAGGGGACAAAGTATATTGATCATTTTTTTACCCACATTTTTTCACATAAATTCATTGCTTCCAATGTTGAAATAATATAAAAACTATTAATTCTAGATTCACGAATTACAACATAAAAAATCAATTATTTTGTAAATAAATAATTTCAGATTTACTTTTTTCCCCTTCCCCTTTCCCTTGCATTTGAATTAATCAAATAATTTCAGAGCTTAATGCCCCCATTTTTTTCCTTTGAATTTTGAAACTTGTTCAACCATAGGGGACAAAGTATGTTGCTCATGTTTTTAGACATGGTTTTTTCAAAACAATTAATTTTTTCCCCATATTCCATTGCTTTATATGATGTATCATTCCTTCCCTTCAATTTCAATGATTCAAATGTTGAGAAACTACAATAATTATTCCTCTCAGCATCAATATATATTATTTATAAATTATAAATATTTTTCATCACAAATAGTTAGTGTATCTTTTTTAGTGAAAATTTTAATTTTTAATTTTTTTCAACTCCCCCCTATGGTCCATGCCCACCATAAGAGGCGGAGTATATTTTCCATATAGTATTTAGACTCATTTTTTCTCAAAAAAAGAATTTATTTATTTTTCTTAATTTCATTGGTATATATTTGGTTTTTTTTATTACCCCCCACTATAGTCAAGATTGACCATAATGAGGGCATAGTTTTCAACATCAAGTCATTATATTTGATAATGGCACATGTCATTGAAAGGAAATTTATAAATGAACTTGAATTTATAATTAAACTCAAATAGCCATATATTTAAGTAATAAATTTGAGGATATTTATGTGTTCATTCTGAATGAAGTGTGGGCATCCTTCTATAGGTATATTTATTTATCAATTTTATTGATAGTGACATTATTGTCATCAACATATTTAATCATTAATAAAATATAATTTCTTAATTATATTTGAATTTGATAAATGATGTACTTGGGCCTTCTTTTGATAAGAAAATTTTATTGAATCAATATTTTTTTTCTACTTTATTGTTACATTTCATGTTTGTTTAGTTATTAAAAAAATCTATTTCCCCCACTATGACATTTCAATATTTTTTAGTGTACAAATAATAGTAGGAGTCATTTGATTATTTGCTTTATTTTCAAGCCCCTTCTATCTATGACCTTGCCTATAAACACAATTGAATCAATAGGAGAATTGGAACCCAATAGAAAACTAATATTGATTCATGCACCATTCATCCTAGATGTTACAATGGTGGGTCATTTATACTATCACAATCGCACTGTGAAACCAATGTTTTCATTAAGGCGATATATTGGAATCCAATTGCAATTACCATTTCCCCTCTTCTCTAGGATAGGTTGATCCAATTTTTTGATCAGCTCAGTGATAGGTTTTATTCATAATAAAACTTGTCATATCTTTTGTCTTCTTCTCTATTATTATATTTTATGTAAATGCATTCACTTGCTTATTGCTAGCATTTTGTTAGTGTCATCATTTCCTTGCGGGTGTTCATTCACACTTAAACTTTGGTTACGCATAACGGGATCATAGAGTTGATATATGATTGAATCCCATTATCTACTAAATGAAATATGGTTCTTTCTATCATTATTGTGGTTATTTTGCTATCATTTTAGAGTTATGCATTACTCAACTATATCCAAAAACTTCATTACATGGCTTTAATGTTCTTTATTTCCAATACAAATTGGAACTACACATATAGTTAGTTTGAGTGTTTCGTGAACTTCTAGACATTGCATTTAATTAAATTTTTTGTAATGCAAAATCTTGTTAAATCTAAGGATTTTAGTCAACAACAACCGATACTTTTAAATACTCTAGTTGGTATTATCAAATAGATTTTAGATTTTTTCTTTCCATCCTATATGTTTTTCTATGTATCTAAACAAAATATGTGCAACACATACTCACGCAACACTACACATTTTCCACTAGTATAAAATCAACCATTATTGTTTTCAATCCAATATAGGGTTTTTTTTTGTAGATTTGTATTTACCGCGTCAAATTGGTCACCTTCTTTGTTCAAAATACCAATTGATTCGCCATACTATGGACTGGACTTTTAGACAAAACTTTGGATTGCACTCTCAACTAGACCCCAATTATTTGTTGCGAGGAAGATGTCTCAATCATATTTGCTTTCGATTATTCTATTTAAAGAACCAATTCCATGCATTTAATTTTTTTAAATATACAGTGGAATAAACTATAACTCTCATAACTTCTTTTCATTTCACTACAAATTTCCATCCTTTAGTGCATCTCATCTTTTAAATCAATGTTTTTGCTGCATTATAATCATCATAATCCTCATGGAATAGATTACAATCTACCATGTTGTTTTTGCTTTCAAATAGTTTGAGCATGGATGGAAATTTAAACTCTTTGCTACTGGGTTTATTCTCCAACATTCTCATACTTAGTTTTTGTGTTTCCACAATGATCCTCTCTACAACTATCTTAGTTAGTTTGGAACTATGTCTCCCATGTTCCACATTCAATATCCACAACACCTTCACTTTCTAATTCTCGTGTCTTTGGAAGAGTGTAATACTCCTCACTACAAGCATCTATACAAGTATGTTCCTTAATTTCATGAGTTGATTGTTTCTTCTAATTAATAGTTGATATTGCAAAACAAGTTTAATTGACTTTAACTTCTTATCAACAATGTCATGTGCTTTTGCTCTACATTTTCAAATTCTTACATTCTTGCCAATGATCCTCATTTGTGTGTGTTCCTATGGTCTCAAACATATGATGGTGAACCTCCTTCTGCTTGATGCCACAAATCAATAGGGATTTTGCTGCATGACCCAAAAGATTTTTCATCCTCGCTTTCTGAGTCTTTTCTATTTTCAACTACTGATTACAACGGTGTTACTAGTTCTTCCTCCTCTTGCTCTGGTGTTCATTCTTTTTGTTCTATTAATGCATCCTAGTTTTCATCATATTTTAAAATAGGCAATTCATACTTGTCATCTTATGGATCATTTTCATTTTCTAGCCACCTCTTGTTTAACGTTTCTACCATTGAATATTGGTATGATTTGTTCATCCCTAATAGATATTCTACTTGGTGTAATAAATGGGTCCTATAGTTATAATTTGTCAATTCAACTAGCCACAAATTATTTCCAAGAGCTTGTTGCAAGTTGTTCACAAAATCCGAATCAAACATTCCTACCATTATGACATAGACTTTGTATTCTTGCACATTATTTTTCGATGCCCAATATCCCACTCTGACATTGTAGTTTACATCTATCCCTTTCATTTATCTGTGATCCACTATTGGATACAAATCCAAGTCTTGAAGAGTTCTAACAAGCATTTTCACAATTCCAAACCTACCCTTGTAATGAAATGCAGTTTGTGTCCATTATGCCTTTTTATCATTACATATAATTTCTAAGGAGGTTCTTGTCCATTTTGAATTTATCATTTTCTAACATTTGTCTTACTATGTGGGTTGTGAGCATTTATGTTGGATTAGCGATTGTTTATGTCAATAGTCATAGTAGATATTTCCTTGTTGAGTTTAATTAATGCAAGATGTTTTAGAATGTGCCAAATATTGGGAATTCATCTCTTTCAAATTGGATGCCATTGGTCATTCTTTTTGCTTGTTTTTTATTTTTTCCTTTTCTAATAAGCGGTGGTTTTTCCATGGGCTTTTCTTGGCAATATATATAATTTTTTCTTTGGTTTTTCCCATTTACCCACTTTTTCCTTTTGTAAAATGCCCCATTTCCTAATTTCTAACAATATGTGTAAATGGTCAAATTGATTATCATCTCAAAGAAGGTTGTTATTTTGGCTTAAAAATTGTGTCCAAAATTGAATGCAACAATGTGTTTCTCTTGTGCATAGAATTGTAAGTGGTAGCTTGCCAGTAATCAGTGATCTATTTGTTTTTTATTGTCTGGAAAACCAATTGAAAGGGCAATATTGAATAAGGCAATCGAGAAGACAAATTAATAATATTTGGTTGGAGGATATAATACTTTAATCTAAGTATTAGGATTCTTTAGATTTTCGAAAATAAAAAATTCTTGAAGAATTTTTGGATTTTTTAGGAAGCAATTTTTTTTTTCAACTTTAGCCTTAATTCATGTCAAAATGTCTAATGAACCAAAAAAAATTGCAAATAATGTTGTTTTTGGTTTCTCGATCAATTGTTGGGACATCTTTTTTCTAATTTTTGTAGACATCTCATGGTTTCAATGCAGGGCCTATCATCCAACAATTCACAAGTTGTCTTAACACTTTGTTCCTTAAATCTTGTGGCACCCAAGCTCACCTACCCGAAGTTACTTAGAATCGTCTACTAGGTTTCATTAATTATGTTGATAGGAGGTTGTTAAGGGAAATCAAATCCTCCATTGACAAATCCTATAATAAATTTATGAACAAATGTTCTAGAATTGGCTTTTTAAAACTTGTTCGTTCTTGAAAGAATTCCATGGCATGTGTAAACATCACCCAATGGTAGTCTTCCATATCCTCCTTTAGTATGTTTATAATTTCTTTTAGCAATGCAAAACTTCTTTGTCAATTTTTGCATTCACCCATTGCCATGCCACCCATTCAATTGTTTTGTCAATTTGCCTTTTCCATTCTATTCCCCATGTTTTGATTTCTATAAAATTCTTTAGGGGGTCTAGCAAAGTTGGATCTCTTGGATATTCTAAAGGTTTGGTTGTCATTTCGCATATTTTATTTAGTATGCTTGAGATTAATGTGTATTTAATCATAATTTCTAAAGTGTTTGGTGTGACCATTCCTATAAATTTTTGTTTTGCCATTATAACATAGATGTGTAGTAGTTGTAAATGGATGGCAGTCGTAGAAAAGTTGGAGCTAGTAAGTTTGGGTGGAAATGGGGGAAAAAATGCAATTTTTTTCTTCAAATGGCAAGAATGATTTTAGATGCAAGAAGTTTGATAGACTAAATTCAAATTAAAAATAATGTGAAATGGTATTGAGAATGTGCGGCCTCACATTGTTTCAATTCCCGATGGGAACATACATATTAGAGATGAACATGTAATGTTTCTATTGACACAAACCTTTTGGTTATGAAAAGGTTATAATTTACATTGACACATAACTTTTGGTTGCAAACAAGTTGTGTTCATCCATTTGAATTTTACATCCATTTGAATTTTTATCCATTTATGTTGTTCATCTTTTTTTCATCCATGATTATGTTTCATCCATAAATATCATTCACCCGTGTACATGTGTAGAATATTCCTCCACATCATGATATATTATATGCCATGTGTCAAGGAATATTTTTCCAATATTCTTTCAACATCAACAAAATATTCCAAAAAAGATTCATTCATGTTCACTTGCTCATGTCCACTTGCTCAAATTCATGCTCCCACACTCACCATTTAGCATCCCTATGTCTAGGGTGGTTGCACATTAGACAATCCATTTTTTGGTGTCATAGGGATAGTTTTTATGGAGTACCTTTAAGTTTCGTATAATATGTGTTGAGGTTAAATTTAGTTTTTTTTAAAGGACTCATTTAATTAGACCATAACACTTGGAAAAATCAAAATTTTAAATTGAAGCTAAAATGTCATCATTTCATTACAAGGTCGACTTTTCAAACGATGTAAAATTTTGTCATAGTCCATAAAAAGTGTTATGGACTTTTATTACATAGTAGACATGTTTGAATTATTGAATTTTTTTTCCTAGTATGATCGTGAGGCCATTGTAATGCTAAAATAAAGGTTTCTAATCAACTTTACTAATTTTCTTATTAGGATTTTGCAAGACTACCAATAGTCTAGAAAGTCCATAATTTATTATAATGGAAAATTTGATAAACATGTATTGTAAAAAGTGACATTACTACCCAACATAACATTTGCCAATTATAAGATTTTAGAAAATCTATGTTTTTGCTTCTAACTTTTCCCCTAGTTGATGAAATCGAAGCATGTATTATAATTTGAAAACTTTTAAGTTTAGGATTTAAAACTTTTCTTGCCTTCCATTTTCAAATGGACTATTTTGCATTCCCAAAACATCAAATACTCCCATTAAAATTTATGAAAAAGGAAAAATGTGGACACCATAAATGCCACTTTTGGTCCACCCTAGAGTGCAGTCAATGTCTAATGATGGGCTACTTGTACTAAGAATGAAATTGAAGTGGAATGTTCCAATTTACAAGTATCCTATATCAATGCACAAATTAATGTTTAGTTAGGCAACTGGAATGTGAAAGTGGGCTTGGTAGGTTGTAAGGGTTATATTATACAAGTCAACCAAGTTTTAGAGTGGGAAATAAATTTTGAGTAATATGGGTGTCCATTGGTTGGGGTCGTAGTGAAAATCACCTATGCCCATTGAGTTTGGAATGGAATGTAAGTGGCATGTGGGAGTGATCATAGGTTTGACATGATGTTGTTGTGGAAGCTTATGCCAAATTGACCTTGAAGTGTTAATGGTCCATGCATGGTCAAATGCATCAAGGTGGTGGGTAGTGCAAAAGTGGAATGTATCCTTGATCTACATTCCATTATGAAGTGGGCAAGGCATGTTATAACACGCTTGATTGATATTGTGGTGGAACCAATAGTGCAATCATTGTCAAATTATGTAGTTGAAGTTTGATCAAGGGGATTTGACGTGCTCCCAAGTTCCTTGATAGACCCACTTGAGGGTCTAACTATGTAGAGATGCGGAAGGAGTTGGAACTTGGGGCTGCTCCCAACTTCCAGCACTAAAGGGGGTGAGAGGGGCGTGCTAGAAGTTTTGGGATTAGACTAGGAAGAGGGACAAGCTACTTAGTTATTCGGTCTTACATCCAAAACCAACCAACAAGTTGGTTAGAACTCATTCTACACCTTTTTGGTGTTGGGACAAGCCACGGGCGACTTTGGATTCATTTGACTCACCACGGCTTAGACTCGGGGGAAGCCATCACCTTCCCCCATATAGTATTCTCTGCAGCTCCCCGCGGGGGCTACATCTGAATGGCACTTTTTCCCGGGACTCCCAAGGAGGAGTCTCAAAACTGTATCGGGTTGGACTCCTAGAACTTTGGGCATCCATAACTTCTTGTTCAGACCTCTGATTGGGATGAGGTCTGAAGAAATCTTATAGCTCTCTTTGAAAGCTTTCTAACGCCATATAGCACTCCTCCTACAGACGTTGGGATCGGGTCAATTCCCGACTTTTAGCGGTCAGGAGTTAAATTGCCAGTTTGACTCCCGGCCCTTCTTTTGCTCATAACGTAGGCTGTCAATGTCCAAATGGCTCATGCAAGGCCATTTAGGACATCTACACTTCAAGACCTTTCCAACGGTATAAAGAACACCCCAATGCAAGGTGTTTTGACCCTTGTAATCAAGCTTTGAGTTTTTGGGAGTCCCAGAGGACTCCAAGTTCCCATTTTTGGGAGTGTGAGTTTCATCCTCGCACTTAGCCCAAATTGGGGTTGCGACAAGATTGGTGGTGGGTGGCGATAGAATGGAATGTAATCAAACATTCCACTAATCATGGTAGGCTATAAAGATGATAAGTTAAACCAACTCATTGGAATGTAGGTGAACTCATGGAGTGGAACTAAAGTGCAATGCATGTGATGTTAGTTACGAATTTAGGTGGGATGCATTTGTGAAACCCTATTGGAGTACACTTTTGGGGTATGAGTGCTTCCAATGTTGATTTTCTTGTAGCCAATGATTTTCAATGTAGTTTTCAATTAGTATGTCCCTTTAGTTTGGACTAATTTAGGATTACCAATAAGTGTTTTTTTGGCATGAATAATTTTGAAATGTCATGATCCAAGTTGGGAAGTCTAGTGAGCTTTAGATGGAGTGGGCGGACATAGGGTGGTTGGAAATCATAATGCATATGGAATGAAAGTGGGTTGTATGTTGTAAATGATGTGTAAGTGGAACCAAAGTTGAAGTCCTTTGGTCAATGTGGGAATCTATATATGGATTTTGGATGGAATATTGAAAGTGGACCTAGAGTGGATCCGAGGTGTGATGTAGGTGGAACCAAAGTGAAACATAGGTGGAATGTTAATGGAACCCTAGTGAAAATTCAATGGGGTTGTAATTGTAAGCAATATTGGGTAGTTATTAGTGACTAGGTAAGGCAATATTTAAGTAGTTGCCATCTTCATGCATTGATTGGTGTGTGCATTTGTTGATTGATCACTTCATAGTTGATATGTTGATAGGCCTAGTTGAGACCAAACTAAAATTATCTTCATTGGTTTTAATCTACTTTGACACTGTTGAAATGCTTAGAATTTGTGTCATTTCAATGAGGTGTGGATGGGTTATATGTGAACCTTGAATGGATGCAAAGTGGGATGCATGTTGATCCAAAATAAAATATAGGTGGGTTGCAAAGTTCACCAAAGTAGAAAATAGATGGGTTTTCAACAAAATAAATGTGTTGCATTTTATGGGCAATTGTCACAAAAAAGGTAAGGATATTTAATTGTTATGATAATGTTGATGAATTGGTGGGTCCTTATGTTGGATGCCTTAGGCACGTCAAGGCCTTGTGTATGTTCTTTTTATAAGAAAATTTTCACCTACAACCAAAGTTGATGTGGAGGATAGGAAGGCAAATATGTTAGCAAGCAAGTGAACAAGCTAACGAACATGAGCATGCAACCATGTTTGACTGAACAAGAAAAAAATCTTAAAGCATATTCCATGCCATGTCATGGAATGTAATTTTTTTTTTTTCCATGTGGATATTAATAAGTGACATGGAAAAATATTCCTTGACAAGCCTTGGAAAATTTGCCATGTCATAACTATGGTTTGTTTTGAAATGAATAATGACTTGTTGACTCTGAACATGGGTTTGGCCAAAAAAACCTTCAACAACAACACCATGTGAATGTTTGAAAACATTATTTATAATGTAACTTGATGCATTTTATCATCCCTTGTGCAAATAATGCTCCAAATGTCTAATCTTCTTTGACAATAACTACAATATTTAAAAATGTTGAAATGGGTGGGAATTGAATATTTGAAAAATATTTGATATGGAGTGAGACATACTGTTGGAAAGCTCTCAACAAGGATTACAACTTCGCTTTATACCTCATCTCAATCGGAGGTTTGCATGCAAAGTTATGGGGCCCCAAAGTCATAGGAGTCCCAACTTTGGGAATTTCATGACTCCCATCTACGAGTCCCGAAACAAAAGGTCATTTGGATGTGGGCCTTGTGGAAAGGCACAAAGTATACTAAAAAGGGGAAGGTGGTGGCTTCCCCCAAGTTCGGGCCGTGGTGAGTCTTGTGAGACCGAGTTTGCTTGTGGTTCGTCCTAACACCAAAAGTGTTCCAACTATGCACTAACTACCTTGTGTTGGTTTTGTGCAAGTCCGTGTAAGTAGTTGATGCTTGTCACTCTTCTCAATCCCATCTTGGAGCTCTAGCATGCCCCTCTACCCCTCCAAAGTGTTGTGAGCTAGGGAGCGTGCCTTGACTCCTTGCTCTTTCGTTGTTTTCAATTTAAATTCACATTTGAGTCCTTTAAGGAGTTTGGGAGCGTGTCAATTTTGGTTCCCACAATCATCTTGTTTCAAGTGGTGATTGTTGTGAATTTTTTGAGATTATAAAGGAATTAGTGACGCATGAAGTGGAAAAGAATCCAAATGCAACCACTTATAACTATCATTTTGATTGTTAATAAAACATTTTTGAGCCATGAGTTGTGTGTGTCGTAACCTACCATTGGGTTTGCGACTAAGTATGGAATGCAAGGGCCCATGAGGTCAAGATCATGTGTTTAAGTGTGAAACTCGTTCTTACAAATGGGGGAAAGTGCAAGGGATGGAGCACAATGATTCCAAAGTGCACTCCCAACCACAAAACCTTTGAAAACAAAGGTTAAATGAACTTCGATAAGGCATGTTATAAATTGTTGGAAAGATATTTTTGAAGGCTATAAGATATTGCCTTTGCATTTTCAAATATATGAACGTCCAAAGTTTTGAAACAACAAAAATCCCAATTTTGGGACTCCCAGGGAAAAGTGACATTTGGATGTAATACCCGCAGAGAGGCACATAGTATATTATAGGGAGGGGAGTGGTGCCTTCTCCAAAGGTTGTGGGCCATGTAAAGCTTATGCTTGAAATTGTCCTTACTAAGTTCGTTGCATCACTTTCACTCAACTTGCATTAACCGCCTTCTTTTTTTGGTTGTGCAAGTTGATCTCATCTTGAACTCTTGCTTATGAGTTCTACCTAGTCCCAACTTGGAGTTTTAGCATGCCCTTCTACCCTTGAAGTGTTACAAGTTAGGAAGTGTGCCTTAATTCTTTTCTAAACCCTAAACCCCAAACTCCTTAACGGACCCAAATTTTGGGGACACGTCAAGTTGTTTGTCTTTAGTGAAACACCTATAATGAAACTACAAAATTCATGGATTGATGGATAAATTTTCTACACTTTCTTCACCCAACATCAAGAATCTTGTTTCATCCTTTTGGCATGGAAATTTTGGACATGGCCCATTGGATAACATTCTTGAGCTAAAGGAAAATTGTCCTTATGACCACATACAAGATATTGTCTTCCCTGGACAAGGTTTCCCAAAAGTTTACTTGTTCAAAATGTCCACAAAAGGCAAAGGGAGTGGGGTTAATCTTGTTGCACGTGTGCAGCCAAATGGAGATTTGCAAAAAATGTGGTTGATGTTCGACCATTGTAAATGTGTTTTGGGTTGGACTGCCATGGCATGCCATGTTTACGACCCAAACTATGCCAAGGTCATAACAATTGGAATATGTGACATGTAATTAAAGAATGTGGAATTTCAAGTTCTTATGTGGAGGGCCTTTGTGAAGGTCATGAAAGTGAATGGAGTTCATATGCCACAGTTCAAAGGGTCCATGCCAGATATTGTTCAAGCAAATTGTAATGTTGTGTGAATTATGTTTGGCCCATATGGAGGCCCTTTGCAACCATTGCCCAACAAAGAATGAACTTATATTTTCCATTGGGTTCAATTTATGGAAATTCACACTAATAAACTCATTCATGTGCATCGTTTGAAAGCAAAACACATGGAAATTTGCAACAATTACAAGAATTCCATAACACTTGATGAAACAAATGCAATTTTTGAATCTGTTAGGTCTTGGTGGCATTCAACATGCGTGGCAACAAGGATAGACCTTGAAGAACTCAACCACTAGTTGGCCTTTTAACAGTTTTGAATTCATTAATGGTGAAATTTTGCTCGTTAGGTATTTTGTTTGTAATCTGCCCATTTCTTAATTAATCCATACTTGCTTGTTAAAATCAATAGGTTGTTGAGTTTAGAAATTTGGTAAATGCCACATGGTCAATGTTATGAAGTTAATACATGGCCTTGCAATGTTGTTTTGAATTTTTCACTTGTTGTGTATAAGGTTTGACAATTGATGAGGATGCCAACATGCCTATTTATAATTTGTTTGAAACAATTCACAATACTTGGCTACAACAATTCGATAAAAAAAGTAAGGAGCTTTTTAATGCCATAGTTGATGACTCAATTAGGGCTTTGGGTACTAGTAGAAAAATTCAATTTCTCTACTTGTCTTAGGTGACTAAAAGTGTAATTTACAACTATTTTGATAAAAATAGTTGTAAAAAATACTTTTAGTCACCTAAGACAAGTTGAAAAATGGGGTTTTTCTTCTTGTGGGAGGAATAGACTTGTTATAAAATGCATTTGATGGGTAAATTAAGAGAACAAAACTAGATAAAACCTAATTACAATCAAAGTTGCACATAGATCTAGTTTTCCAAAGAAGATCACACAAGTAGTTGCAAAAACCATGTTCGATAGTCTAATGTGTGCATAGCAGATCCATTGGGTTGAAAGGTGAAGAGCGGTTTGGGTCTTGTAAGAGAAAACTTAACACCATGATAGGTTCCCCTTAGGATTCACATCAACTTAATTAATTTAATATCTTTGTGCCACAATAATCAAATTCTATCAATATGTAGGAAACCTCAACACATGGATCTTCAAAATCCGATTTCCAAAATGGATTTCAATCGAAGTTAGGTGACTATGGTCAGGAGGCGTTGGAGATTCTTAAAAGCACATGCAACTAGGAGGTCTTCCACATTGCAAGGACAAATGAAAATTCACAAGTGCATTATTTAACCATTTAGTCATGAGGGTGTAAATGTGAGGCCAAAATAGCAAAATGTTCAGCTCACACCCCAGTTCCTATGTTTTATGGGTGGTTCAAACTTGCAAGAAATAAAGAGGCAAGGTATAAACCAATGTGGTTATGCCTTAATGACAAGGATCGATGTGTATTAGGAAATGTTCATGATTTTATGAAGGGGAAACCTCAAGTTTTAGATGTGTGGCCAATTTTCACTGGTACAAAACTCATGCATGTGGAGGTTGCATCCTTCGAGGAAGCTAGGTTTTGTCTTCCTAGACGTGCACGTGCCACACAACCTAGGGTTGGAAATCCAAATCCAAATGACATACCAATTTCAAAACATGTCAACAAAGTTGTGCATCATGTTCCACCTAAAAATGACCATGATAATAGGTGGTTATACAGGAAAAACTTGTTAGCTACTATTTTGCATGTCAAGGATGTCCATGCTCTTGGGTATGGGCATGTTTAGTTTATTGAGTTTCATGGTGGCATCATGTCTACGACATATGAAATGACAATTGGAGTGATCCTTAATTGCATTTGTTTGGACTTCATGTTTGTGTTGATAAGTTTAAAAGAAAGAAGAAATTTTGTCCCTTGCAAACATATGTATTTCATTTACAAAACTAGGATGTTTTGTGATAACAAAACATGTGATTTCAGTAACTAGCCTACATTAAGTATCAATGAAGTCAAAAAAAATTCGGGGTGAAAGATTCAACTTGGGTAGATTTGTTGTAGTGTTAGGGACAAATGTTGTTTTTTCATCTTTCATGTACATCTACATCTAATAAAAGCAACTTGGGCATTTGATGTCAATGGAATTTGGAAGCAAAATGTTCATGTTCAAAAATTTGCATTCGCTTCATAGTCATAGATTGAATTTTCCCTTCATAAACACTAGACAAATTGTAATGCCTTTCAATAATGTAAATTCCTAGATTGCATGTTTGTGTTTGTTTAAAATTCAATTTATGCCCATGCGTTGATAACTTTCATCCATGCATAGGATGAATGTATCAAATATTTCATCCATATTTAATCATCCAACCATCATCCACTAAGGTTGGTGAGTTGCTTGAATTCCCTCATTTTAAGGGTTTAGGGTTCCTTTTAAGCTCTAAATTTGACTCTATGCTCTACGCTCAAGCTCCACGTTCATGCAACAACTTGCCTTTTAAATAACTTTGTCAAATTAATTTTCTTGTATTTTTATGGTCTATTTTATTGTGCATTCAGTTTTTGCTTTACATGAGTCTTGAGTCTTTGCTTTACTTCTAGTTTGTGCAAATTAATACAAATAATGGTTTTGATCAACAAAGAACCTTTGAATATCAAAATTGAAAATGCAAAAGAAGAGTTGTGTTCAAGGAGAAAATGTGAAAGGATTCAAAGAATGAGAAAGATTTTAGGTCGTTCATAATGGACACTAGAAAAAATTTCCAGGAATTTGAATTTGGTGAATGAAGGTTGGGACCCTTGATAAGATCTTGATTCTTTTGTGTTCACTCATGAAGAACTAGAAGTTGTATTTGGCAAGAGGGAACAAAATGGTTGGAAGGCAAGACCTAATGAACTAATCACTCATTCAAATTGTGCAAACCTTAAAAAATTCTATGAACTTATCTGTGGTCATGCTCCCACCAATGTTCAGTGATTATTTGGTTTTTTTTTTTGCATGGTTGGTTAGTATAGCACAAGAACCATGAGGTAAATTAGGCCCAACATGCCTATGAAATAACTCAAGAGCAAATGAGGTGAGCAAAATGACCAGGCTTTTTGTCCAAAAAAATTTATAGTGGAAGGTCTTTGTTTCAAAAGACAAGAACTGAAGAGTATAGTTATTTGGAAACCGAATCAACATTATTTGATGACGATTGTGAGGTGGTTATGAATTGTAAAGAGGGAGAGAAGAAACTCATGCCTGACCACGTTAATGACCACTTTGCAACCTTCCATTACTTGAAGGGTTCCTTGCAAGAAGCACAAGCCACCTTCACAAATGTTAAAAACAAGTCAATTTAGGTCAGACAAAGGTTAAAAATTACCATGCCAAATGTGAAACCTTTAGTTTGGTAATGGTCCTACTTCTTTAAACTGGTTGAAAACATTGTTGTTTAAGTTAGAAACACATTTCAGGATGGTCGAAGTCGAATGTGATTTTGTTGAGAGATAAGTTAAGAGATAATCATCTAGGGCAACAGATTGTGAGAAGCAACATGACCTTGCCTTAGCAAAGTTGAAAATGGTGGTAGGAGAGATGGATGGACTAGACTAACAAACTCCATATAGCTAGTTTATTACATCAAATCTATCAAGCCCAATCTTGCAAGTGAGAATGAATATTTTGGACTATCATGTCAAGCCAAAAATAATAATGTAAAAATGTTAAAGCATTGGACAACTCTTCCCAATTTGACAACAAAATTCAATCAAGTCTTGGCACTCAAATGGTAGTGGTCTTCAAAGTCTCCAAGAACCATCCACTTATCATGGAGATTCTTGTGTTGATCAATTTAAAACAATTCCATATTTTATACATCCCATTAGTTGCAAATTTGATTATGTGCACAAAGGTTGTTTAAAGAGTTGAGATATCATGACTTATTTATCCACTACTAATATTGATTCTTTATCAAGTAATGGTAAACCTAGTTGAGCAAATAAAGACCTCTATATCCCCTACCACAAAAAAAAATCCAAAAACCAACACTCAATGCAAAACATTACATCACCTTAAATAATAGCTCATTTCAAGCAATGTTAATATACATTTACATCAACCACATTACATATGTAAAATGAGTACATCTATGTTGTGCTAAATGCATCTGCAAGTTTAATGGCATTTCAAAGAAATATAAGGCAAATAGTGGAGGAGTACATGGAAGCTAGTTTAAAACATGACCTACTTTGGGCACGGGAGTGGGGATCAATACCTAGGCAAGAGATAAAAATCTTTAACGCTAATGCTTATCAAATGCCAATGTTTTGCCAATGAGTTGTAAAATAGTGGGCATCTTTTTCTAGGAGGTGATTATGAACCAACTAGTCTTTTTCTTTCCTATTTTAGAACTTCTTGGGCACTTACAGCCATAGCCAATTTTGGTAATGTTAGACACGGTGACATCAATTGTGTTAGCATGTTCTAGTTTAGATTCAATAGATTTTGGTCTAAATTCAATAGATTCAACAAATCTAATAGTCTGGATTCAACAAATTTTAGTGAAAAGTTTAGCTTATTATGGTCTAGATTTAGTAGATTCTAGTCAATAGGTTCTAGTTAAAATTTAGTAGATATGGTTAGCAAGTTTTGGTCTAGATTCTTAACAAGGAAAATTTATGGCGCTAAAGATTATGGTATTCACAACATGACAATCTATCATGGCAAGGAAGATTATATTTAGATTCTAGCCCAAATTCATGCCAAGGAAAATAAATGGCATGGAAGATTTAGGTCCAAATTCATGGCAAGGAAGATTTTAATTTAGATTCTAGTATTTACAACATGACAATCTTTCATGACAAGGAAAATAATTATACTTCAAATTATGGTCGAGATTCAAGGCAAGGGAAATTCATGGCATTGAAGATTATAGTTTAGATTCATGGGAAGGAAGATTCTAGTCCAAATTCATGGGAAGGAAGATTTTAGCCCAGATTCATGGGAAGGAAGATTCTAGTCTAGATTCACGGGAAGGAAGATTCTAGTCCATATTTTAGTTTTTAAAACATAACAATCTTTCATAAAACATCAGACCACCAAATTCATTGCATCATCCATGGATTGAAGTAAGTGCATGATTCGTAACTCCATGAAAATCTTTCACAAAGGGTCCAAGCAAGCTAAAGTAGACAAGAAAAGTAGTTTATTTGGATGCATAATTGAAATTCTTCACAAAACAAGTATTAAAGTAGGTTACTTCAATTACCAATTTGAATTATTTTTTCATCCAAACATAGAATAATTATGTTACCTAAACTTGAAATTAACTTAAAACACATTATCTGAACCCATAAAAAATTTGTTCTACTTTCACTTTACTTGTCAAAAACAACAATATTGTCTTTTTTTAAAAAGTACCAACAAAGTAGGTATATTTTACATGGACGTAGAAATTAAATTATGTGGTTAAGGACATATATAGATCGAGCATATGCACCCATCAAAAAAATCAGGTGCATTGTATTGTTTTGGAATCAAGTAGGTTTAAGTCCATTAAAAATGCCTTGCAATCAAACAGATTGTTGAGGTACTCAATGAACTCCAAATGGAAAATATTTGATATATCTAGGACCCAAACTAAAAGGCCCTCAACTCAACACAATTATTGAGGTCATTCCAAAACTTCATTTTCATATTCATAAAACCTTTCAAAGTAGTAAATCATGTACAAGTAGAGTAGCAAGTGGAAAGGTTTAACTAGACCATTGATTTTTTGTTTCAATAGTACAAGTAGGTTAAAGTGACCTAAAAAAAATGGTCATTAGAAGCCCATCCAATGGTCTTAAATGGGCAACATATGGCCTCTTTCAAAATTAGGTGATCAAACATTTTTTTCAATATGGTTTCTCAATTTAAGGTTTTGAGTAGAGGATGCTCCAACTCCCATGCAAACTCCAACGCCTTTGCTTCTTTGTAATAGCTCTTCCCAAACGCCATCGATCTGGTGTTAGAACAAGGATCAAAATGTAAGATACATTGTGAACTTGTTCCAACTAGTTGATGTTGAAGTTGTTGTTATATATGTGAGAGAAATAGTTTTTTTTTTACCCAAAGATTCTAGGTCTTCAAAGTTGAAAAGGGAGGGTATGTTGAAAAAACAAAACAAACAAATTTGGAGTTTTGTTTGAGGTCAAACTTGCAAGTTGGATGAGTAAATGAGAGCATCAATGGGAAGAGCATGGAACTTAACACGATTTAGAACTAGAATTTCAATATTGACTTCAAAATTGTTGATTCTTGTTGATTCTATTAGAGTGAAAGAGCACCTAAGATCCAATAACACCTTGTTGAGCTATTAGGTACTTTTTAGATTCTTGGGAACGAAGCAAGAAAATTATGCAATTAAGGTCATTTGCAACACATCAAGATGTCCAACAATGGTGGCCACTATAAGGTGGTGTTGTAACTTCATTGCATGTTGCAACTTTCACTTGTTCACTACAAGCTTTTGAGACCTTAAAAACATGTTCCTTGACTATTGTTTTGCGTGTGGCAACTATCACTAGAAAACGAAGCTTTGTTGCTAAGATGCAAAATGGTGTAAGGTTGCAAGTGATGACCTTGCTTGACCAAGCATTGATTTAAAAACCTTTGTAAAAACTATTTCCATACTTTTGTTGGAGGTGTGTTGTGAGGTGACTTTTCGTCCCTCCACTCCCAGTTCTACAAGGTGGTTATGCCGAAGCACATTTGCTACTAATGAAGGGAAGAACGCAAGTATAATTCTAAATGCTAGATTGCGTTTGTAGTTGAAATTTATTAGACCACCTTCTATGC
>Ga0209208_10000203_pt1 | contig 70277 bp, 63 predicted proteins | sample S1TSphfallax_3_FD_187694 | JGI IMG/M metagenome (GOLD analysis project Ga0209208, IMG submission 187694) | Host-associated microbial communities from peat moss isolated from Minnesota, USA - S1T2_Fd - Sphagnum fallax MG (SPAdes) (version 2) | ecosystem: Host-associated > Plants > Peat moss >... | reverse complement strand
GGGCTGCGCAAACAGTTCGTGCCGGTGTTCGAGCTCCGAGATCATCTGAAATTCGTGAAAACCGGGATCGAGATGCTCGCTGTTTGGGATCGTGGACATCATGAAGAGTCCCCCGCGCAGCGTCCATACACCCTGGTACCATTCGGCGGAAGCGCCGACCGTGTAGCCCCAGGAGTCCGCCGCATAATCGAACGTGCCGGTATCGACTGCAGTCCAGTTGAGGAAATCATTCTTGGCATCGTGCGCATACTGATTCGTGTCGAAGATGTCGGTGACCGCATACTTGCCGATCGTGAACACCCAGCGATTGGCGCTCCGCAGGCCGGCGAGCTGCAGCTGATCGGACGCGACGGCTTCGGTCGGCTCATCGAGATTCAGGGTCTGACGCAAGAACGCACGCGGTAGGCGCAGGTACGGCTCGGCTTTGCCGACCTTGTAGGCCTCGGCGCTCGGGAATCCGGCGACGCCTAGCGTGTTGTCGAGGCCGAAGCCTTGATCGATCTCGGGGGTCACCCAAAACTCGGCACCGGACCAAGCTCGCACCCCGAGATTCAGGGTTACATCGACCGTCTCGGCACCCTTGGAAGGCGAGAGGCTGTTGGCCCCGCGATAGGGCGATGTGAAGGCGTTGGTTTCCTGCTCGACGTAGGTCGCTTGTCCGTGAACCGCGAAGTGCTCAGTGCTGGGCGCGGGCTCTGTTGTCACCGCGGGATCGGACGACTGCTCTGCCGCGGTGCCGGTGGCCATCGCCGGCAATACCGCCGCGCCGAGCGCAAGCCCCATCGCTGCCGCACAGGCGTAAGCCGTTGTGGACAGGCGCGGCTGGCGCAAGAATTCTGGTTGCATCCCGGTCATCGTCGTGTTCGTCGTTCCAGCGACAAATTGAATCGCCGCGTATAGGGTAGGGGAGTATAGGATACGCCTGCCCGCAGCACAAGCACGCCGGGAAAGCCCGGTACGGCTGATGGCGGCCCGCCGGCATTGCCGCCGCGTGGCATCGAGAAAGAACACCATTCATAGCGCGTTCATATTGCGGATTTACGCTCGTTGCAATGAACACTCCGTCCGCGATCAACCGCGCGATGCCCGCGCGCCGGACGCCGGCATCAACCCTTTCGCTGACCGCGCTGGGCCTCGTTCTTGCGCTACCTGCGCATGCCCGGGACCGGGATCCGACTAATCCCGACCAATTGGCCTGGCGCTTGTTCGTCGCCATCAATCGGTCGGTGGGCTGTGCCAGATCGGACGCCGGGGCTGCGGTCGCCTGGGAAACCTGGGCGAACACGCTGACGATCTATCGCGAGGATGGCGAGGATCCGGGGCCATGGCGCTCCAAACGATGCCTAGCGGGTACAAGCGACTCCGGGGTCGCCGACGAAACGCGCTTCGAGGGTGCCGCAAATGCGAGTCCCGAGCTTGTGGCCCTCACGAACGTCAAGCACATCGTTGCCGGCCGTATGGTGCCGGGAATTGCGTCGGGCATCGACGCACAGCGCCTGATCGAAAGTCGCATGAATCGCGTTGCCTACGACTACGTGCGCAGCCTTGGACTTTACAACCTCGACGGTCAGGTGCGCGCCGTCGCGGCGGGTCGCGCGCTACAGTTTCCGCGTGGCTCGATCGAGGTCAAGGCGAGCTGGCGACCCATCGAGGTATCGGATGCCTCGCCCTACCGGACGCTCCGCGTGCATCTGCGCGATGGCGAGACGCGGCTTTATGGACTGACCGCACTTAATCTGGCAGCGAAAATCTTGCCGGCCGGCGCGCACGATGCCCCGCACCGCTCGGCGTGGTTGTGGGCGAGCTTCGAGCACGTCGACAACGCGCATCGCGCTCTCGGCGAGGGTTGGCAATTGCCATCACACGATACCTACGCCTGTCCCGAGGCCCAAAGCGGTTGCGACCGAGCGCCCGAGGGACTGGGTCTTGCGGCCGCGGTCTGGCAGAACTATCGCCTGCGGGGCACGCTCACCGACTACGTCGATGGCGCCGGACGTCCCCAGCGACTCGCTAACTCGGAGCTCGAGGCGGGGCTACAGCCGACGTCGTCCTGCATTACCTGCCATGCACGCTCGGCCCTCGCGGTGATCGGCGGCCGGCCCAGCCGCCTGCCGGTATTCACAACGAACGAACGACGTGGCTCGATCGGAATACCGGAATCCCGTTGGTTTCGCACGGACGGGGCGGTCTATCGATCGCTCGATTTCGTCTGGTCCTTGGCGCAGGCGAAGCCGCGCCGCTCTGCCGCGCTCGCAAAACCGGACCGACATGAATTACCCGCAGAGAATTTTGGAGATATGCGATGAAAATTTACCTGTTGCTCGCCGCCTTGTGCTGGTTGGTCGGAGTATCTTTCGCCGACGATGACAAGCTGCCGGCGACGGCGGTATCTGCGCCGTCGGTCACCGCGCAGAACGGGGCGGTGCAACCGAATATCACGCGCGTCGATCCGACGGCCGGAGCCGGCGGAGCGACTGCCCCAGCCGACCCCAATGCGCCGCAGTTCGTCGCTGAGGCCGAGTGGAAGGTCGCGGGCTATAACAACGAGGAAATCATTTACACGATTCTGGTGACGAACCGCGATCCGCGCATCATTCGCTGCAACGTGCAGCTGCGCGGATTCTATATCGAGAACGGCGAAAAACAGAGCATCACCGATCGCCAGACCGCGACGATTTTCCCGGGCCAGCGCGCTCCTGTCGGCAACTGGATGGGTATGGACCAGAAATCGGGTGCGACTTACACGGTTAACTGTCGCCCGATTTGACGCGCACGCGCATCGCGGGAGCTTGCAACTCGCGGGAGCTTGCAACTTAAGAGCGGCACGGCACGCACGTGTCGTCAAAACGCAGCATGAGTGTCATTTGCGTGATACGTCGTCTCGCTAAGTTATCGCCAACTCTGGCGGCACCGCGTCGCTGCGAGCAGAAAAATACCGATCGTTTCCGATCTAGAGAATGAGGGTAACCATGCTTTCCACGCCGATGAATCGTGCTAAATCGCCGCGCTCAGGTTCGGCGCTCCTGATCTCTGCGCTGGCGCTCGTCTCCCTGGGCGCGAGCCGCATTGCCGCCGCTGCGGACCCGGTGATTTTCAGCTTCGCGACCGTCGGCGACAGCCGTCAGGATCCGGCGAGCCCCGATGCCACCACCTTGCTCGCGATCAATCCTGTTACGCTCGAGGGCGGCCCGAGCCTGTCGGGCACGCTGTTGCCGCAGGATGCGCAGTGGCTGCAGAACACGAAGCCCTTCGCGCGCATCATTCGCACGATTCAGTCGGAAAAGCCCAATCTGTTGTTTTTCAACGGCGACATGATCTATGGCTACGGTCGACCCGCGGTGCCTACGCAGTGGGGTACGACGGCACCGACGCTTGCGCAAGTCGTGGGCTCGGATCTCGTGTTCGAGTACACGCAATATGCGTTCTGGCGCGGTATCGTCGCGCCTCTGTTCGAGACCGGCACCTACGTCGTCCCTGTGCCGGGTAATCACGAGACCCAGTGCAATAGCAAGGACACGACCAGCACGAGCTCCATCGGCTGCGCGAGCGGCAAACACGCTTACGCGGAGAACGAGAACGCGTTCCGTGCGAACATGAGCGATCTGGTCAACGATCTCGTGACCAACCTGCGCTTCCAGACTGTGTCCGGTTTTGCCGCCGAGAACGTGGCGGGCCTCACGGCGGCGTCGCCGGCACCGGCGGCCAGCACGTACAACGGTCCGATCACGGGCAGCCAGACGGACTTGTCCTACTCGTTCGATATCGCGACCACGGCAGGCTTGCTGCATTTCGTGATCATCAATACGGATCCTTCCGGCGCTGACGCCACCGCACCCGCCGATTGGCTGGCCTCCGATCTCGCCGCGGCCAAGTCGCGCGGGGCGGCGAAATACTTCGTGTTCGGCCACAAGCCCGCGTTCACGTATCAATACAACTCGAGCGTCGCGGCGGGCGGCTTGGATGCAAACGCGCTTTCGACCAATGGTGGTAATCCGGTCTACTACCGCAATCAGTTCTGGAAGGTGATCACGCAATACGGTGCGACCTACTTCTGCGGCCACGAGCATATCCCGCACGTCGATACGCACGCGGATCCGACCGGCACATATGCCGGTACGCCGTACCAGGTGATCGTGGGTTCCGGCGGCTCGCCGTTCGACGACACCTTGGGTGGCTCGGGCGCGAGTTCCACGGAGCCGGTGCCGTTCCTCAATACTTGGGATCGCTACTACGCTTGGGCACTCGTCCAAGTGCACCAGAGCGGCGCCGTGTCGATGACCGTGCAGGGTTTTGGCGATGGCGCGACTTTCAATCCCAGCACGGGCGCGATCACGAACTTGGCGCCATCGACGGTTGGGCCCGTGAGTCTGCTGTACTCCATCTCCGATCTGCAATAACGCGCAGCTCCAGGACACAAGCACATGAACATGAATAAATCCTTGATGCTCGCGGCGGCCGTCGTTGCCGCGAGCGCGGCGCCCGGTATCGCGAGCGCTTCCTTGGTGCTCGACACCGGCACGCCGACGAGTTCGTCGATGCCGATGCTGCTCGACGGCAACGACTATTACGCGGCGGAGTTCAATTTGACGGCGGGTCAGACGGTGACCAACATTCAAGCCTATGTCGAGGCGGGCCTTGACCAGCCGGGTGACACCTTCACGGTGGCGCTCTATGGTTCGGACCTGTTGACGAATCGGGCGCCGACGCAACTGGTCTCCGGTCAGGCGACCTACCAGCAGGACGGCTGGACAGGTCTCAGTGGTTTGAGCTTTACGGCCACGACGACCGGGACGTACTGGGCAGCCTTCGAGGTGGGATCGAACGACTCGGCCATCGGGCTCGCCCTGCCCTCACCGACCTCGGGCGGTACTGCACCGGCGCTCGATTTTGCCTATAGCAGCACCGGCTCGGGTGGCTACTCCGATCAAAGTGCGATGCCCTTCGGTGTTCAGGTTACGGTCGCGGACGCGGCGCCCGTGCCGCTGCCGCCCGCCGTCTGGCTGTTTGGCAGCGGCATGCTCGGCTTTGGGGCGCTGGTGCGCCGAAGACGGCCTGCGATCGTCTAGGGGCATTGGCATTTCGGCTCTGCTCTTTTATCGTGCAGAGCCGTCATGTCCATTCCAGCGCTCACTCATCATGAGATTCTAGGCGTCGTCGCGCCGTTCTCGCGCGATGGCTGGCGCATCGACCTTGCGGCGAGCGAGCGTCTCGCACGCCGCCTGGTTTTCTTAGCAGGGCACGCTCCGGAAGCCGGCGCCTCCCAGGACGCAGGCCTTCGGATCGTTCTGCAGTTCGAGAACCCCTCGCCACGGTTCTATCGTCTGCTGCGCCGAAGCACGCGCGCCGACGGCGTGGAAGCCACACTCGAAGCCGCCGGTGAGGATCCCGGCGCCCTGCTCGCGGCGCTCAAGGCCATCGATCCCGAGCGGCAATTCATCGTCGAGCCCGGGGTCGTGCTCGCTTATCGTCAACATGTCGAACCCAGTGGGCTCGTCATCGCGGGCGGCAGCGCACGTGTCGCCGGCCTCACGCTCGAGCTGCGTGAACCGACGCGGCATGGCACACGTGTCGATCTGGAATTGCGGCTCGCGAGCGGCGACGACCTGTCCTTGCCCGATGATGTGCTCGCGGTCCTGGGCCGCGATTGGGCACCCCTGAGCCGAACAACCGAGGGCTGGAAAACCAATCTAAAACTGCGCGGCGGCGAACCAGAAAAAAGCCGTCGTCTCGAGGCGTCGTTTCTGCGCACGGCGCGCCATCTAGCGGAAACGCTCGCGGAACCGCCGCGACGCTTTCACGAACAGCGCGTACTCGCGCGCTGGGCGGTCGTGCTGCGCCGAGCGGTCCCGGTGCTCGTCTGTGTGGGATTGATCGGGGCGGCGGCCCTGGTGCCGAAACTGCATCTCGCGGAAAACTCCGGCTGGCGCATGTTGATCTTCAATGCGCCGCCCATTCTGATGATGTTGTTCTTTTGTTTGCGCGAGCTGCCGCGCATCGAGATTCCGCCCTTGCCGCGCGCCAGCCGCGCGCCGACCTGGCGCAAGTCCAGCAGGGTCAGCGATGCAGGGTAATCCCATGAACATTCCGCCGATCTCCGTGGCCGCCGCGAAGACCGCGCTGATCGAGCAGTTTGCAGATCTCACCCTGCGTCGCCGCGCGACGATGCTTTGGGGAACGCGCGGCGTCGGCAAGTCATCGATCGTGCGCCAGGTCGCCGAACACTTCGACGTCCCGCTCGTTGACCTGCGCCTGACGACCATCGAGCCGGTCGACATTCGCGGCGCGATCTACGCTGACGATGTGCTCGCGAAGACCGTGTGGTTTCCGCCCGAGTTCCTGCCGTCGGCGGAACAACCTGATGGCATACTGTTCCTCGACGAACTGACTGCCGCCGACCAGCGTCTGCAGATCTCCGCCTATTCACTGATCCTGGATCGACGGGTCGGCCATTATCGTCTGCCGGACGGTTGGCAGGTAATTGCGGCAGGCAACGCGAGCTTTCACGGGGCGGTCTCGCACGATATGGGCACGGCGCTTGCCGATCGCATGTTCCATTTCAACGTGCAGACGACCATCGAGGCCTTCCTCTCGCATGCGGTGACGATGAACTTCGCGCCCGAGGTGATGGCGTATTTGCGAATCCGGCCCGACAAACTCGATGACACGGCCGCGCAAGTGAGCAACGATCATTTGATCGGCGCGAGTCCGCGTGGTTGGGAAGACATCTCGAATGTCTTGAAGTCGCCGCTCTCCGAGCAGGCCAAACGGTGGTTCGTGCAGGGACGCATCGGCGCAGCCAATGCCGCGGAGTTCTTCGGCGTACTGCGCGAACTGCAGGCCGGCGCCGATGTGCTGCGGCTGCTCGCTGCCGAGCCGGGGCCGGCGACGGCGGCACTGCTGCCGAAGACGCTCGATGGCCTGTACGGTCTCACCTATGGGCTGCTGGCGGCTTGCACCGATGCGCGCAGCGTTGCCCGTTCGCTCGACATCATCGAGCAGCTGCCGGATATTCGCAGTGCACTGCCCTTGCCGATTCGCGAGACGCAAACTCTGGCGATGGAATTGCTGATGCAAAAGTCCCTCGAGCTCGGTCTCGAAGCGGCGATCCTGGACAGTCCCGCGTACGCGCGTTACGCCGAGCAGCGTCGCCAAGACGCGCAGGATGCCTGAGTCCGTCGCTACGCTTGGGCACCGCGGCACGCGGGCCATTCAGCGCATGGTCGAATTTGCGCCCGCAACCGGGGGGCTCGCGCTCTGGGTGCGGCACGTCGACCTGCCCGCTGCGGTCGCGGACGGTGGGCGCACGCCGGGCACCGCGGAGCCGCCCGAGGCGCCGCCAGCGGCGCCGCCCGTGGTGACCGACGGCAGCTGCATTTTTTATGCGCCGGAGTTCACGGGCCTGCCCTTGCCGCAGCAGGTTGGCTGGGTCGCGCATGAGGTTCTCCATATTGCGCTTCGACATCCACAACGGTATTGCGAATTACGCCGGGTAATTGGCGATGTCGACCTCGTGCTATTCAATCGCTGCGCCGATGCGATCGTCAACAGCACGCTCGCGCATCTGAGTTGGTTGCGCTTGCCGGCGTCGGCCGTTTATCTCGAGCAACTTCTCGCGCTCCTCGGCGGCGCGGTGCCGCCCGTCGAACGGGCCCTGCTCGAGTGGGATGTCGAGCGGCTTTACCGCGCGCTAGACGATCGGCCGGCGCGCGATCGAGATGGCTCGCGCTCGGCGCGTCTGCGCGCCATGGGCGCGGCTGACGATGCCGACTTGATGCCCGCTGCGCCAGGCGAGACTTCCGCACCCGAGATGGAGGCCGAGCACGCCCGCGAGTGGAGTGAGCGCCTGATCCGCGCGCACGCGGGCGATGCCGAGTTCTCGATGCTACGGTGCTTGATCGCGGATCTGCCGCGGACGCGCACACCCTGGGAGCAGGTGTTGCGGACCTTGCTCGCGCGTGGTCTGGCGCCCAAGCGCGCCTTGTCCTGGTCGCGGCCGACACGCTCCTACATCGCTAACCAGGGTCGTCTGGGGCCGCATCGACGCCTCCCGTGGGAGCCCGGTTTCAGCGCGTCGAAGCCGGTGCCGCGACTCGCGGTGATCGTCGATGTCTCGGGGTCCGTCGACGCTGCGCTCATGGAACGCTTCGCGCGCGAAATCGAGGCGATCACACGGCGCTTGGAGGCGGGCTTGATCCTGATCGTGGGCGACGACCGGGTGCGGCATGTGGCGCGCTTCGAGCCAGGTCACTCCGATCTGCGCGACATCGAATTTCACGGCGGCGGTGGCACGGACTTCACACCCTTGCTCGAGGCGGCTGAAGAGCATCGCCCGGATATCGCCGTGGTCCTTACGGACCTGCAAGGCCCCGCGCGGCACCGACCACGCTGGCCGGTGATCTGGGCCGTACCCCAGGCGCATCAGGGCGCGACCCAGCCGTTCGGCCGCAAGCTCGTTTTGAGCTGAAGCGCGGCGCTTGTCAGTCCGGTAAGCTGCGGCAAGCCGTCTAACGCACGAGGATCCCAGCGCTCATGAGTCGTGACCACCAGATTCCCGACGCCCGCAAAGAACTGACCCTGCGCGCATTGATTTTAGGCGCCCTGATTACCCTGTTGTTCACGGCAGCCAACGTCTACTTCGGGCTCAAGGCGGGGCTCACCTTCGCGACCTCGATTCCGGCCGCGGTGATTTCGATGGCGATTCTGCGCCGGTTTTCGGGATCCACGATCCAAGAGAACAACATCGTCCAGACGGTTGCGTCCGCGGCGGGAACCCTGTCCTCGATCATCTTCGTGCTGCCCGGGCTCGTGATGATCGGCTGGTGGACCGGCTTTCCCTACTGGATTTCGTTCACGATCTGCGCGCTCGGCGGCGTGCTCGGCGTCATGTATTCGATACCTCTGCGCCGAGCCTTGGTCACCAACTCGGATTTGCCCTATCCCGAGGGCGTTGCCTGTGCGGAGGTCCTCAAGGTCGGCGCGCGCGATGCCGGTGCCGAGGACGGTCTGGCGGAAGACGCTGCGGCGGGTGCGGCCGCGAGTCGTCAAGGCCTGCTCGCGATCGTGCTGGGCACCGTCTCCTCCGCCGTGTTCGCCGTCGTGATCGCGACGCAATTGTTTGCCGGGGATGTCGTCTCGTACTTTCGCGTCGGTAACAAGAATGCGGTCTCTGGGTATGACTTCGGCCTGTCGTTCGCGCTGTTCGCGGTCGGACATCTCGTCGGGCTTTGGACCGGGATCGCCATGTTCGTCGGGGTCTTGATCGCCTGGGTCGCGGCGGTCCCGTATTTGACGAGCTTGCAGCCTTTGTCGGGCTCGCTCGAGCACATCGCGACCAGTGTTTGGCGTCACGACGTGCGTTTCATCGGCGCCGGTGCGATCGGCATCGCGGCCTTGTGGAGCCTGATCAAGTTGGTGGGGCCTGTGGTCGCCGGCCTGCGCAGCGCGATGGCGGCCTCGCGCATCCGGCGCGCCGGGCAGTCGGCGACCTTGCCGCGCACGGAACAGGACATTCCGATCGGCATCGTCGCCCTCGTCACGGCCGTTTGTATGCTGCCGATCGCGTATTTGCTGGGCACTGTGGCGACGAGCAGCGGGCTCGGTGCTGAACTTTGGTTGCTGGTTGTGGGTGGCGTCGTTTATATCGCGCTCATGAGCTTCTTCGTCGCGGCGGTTTGCGGCTATATGGCAGGCTTGATCGGCGCTTCGAACAGCCCCTTGTCGGGGGTCGGGATCTTGGTTGTGATCGGTGCCGCGCTCCTGCTTGCCCTGGTCGCCAAGCCCTTGTTGCCGGCGGCCGCGGGGCCTGCCCTCGTTGCCTATGCCTTGTTCATCACGGCCGTGGTGTTCGCAGCCGCCACCATCTCCAACGACAACCTGCAGGACCTGAAGACCGGACAGCTCGTCGATGCGACCCCCTGGCGCCAGCAGGTCGCGTTGCTCGTCGGTGTCGTGGCCGGGGCCGCTGTGATACCGCCAATACTTAGCGTACTCGCCACTGCGTATGGGTTTGCCGGGGCGCCCGGAGCCCGCGAGCATGCGCTCGCTGCGCCCCAAGCGGCGCTGATCTCGGCGCTCGCCCAAGGCGTCATCCAAGGCAATCTCAATTGGAATCTGATCGGGGTCGGCGTGCTCGTGGGTCTCGCGAGCATCGTGGTGGATGAGATCTTGAAGCGCGGCAGCGCCGTCAGTCTGCCGCCGCTCGGCGTCGGCATGGGGATCTATCTGCCGATGTCGACGACGCTCATGATCGTCATTGGTGCGGTGGCGGGCTGGGCCTACGAACGCCGCGCAGAACGCACGGCGAATCCCGCGCAGAGCAAGCAAATCGGCGTGTTGCTGGCCTCGGGCATGATCGTCGGCGAGAGCTTGATCGGCGTGCTCCTTGCGGCGGTCGTCGTGTTCTCCGGCAAGGACGCGCCCTTGGCACTTGTCGGCGACGGCTTCGCCACGGCTTCCATGTGGATTGGAGCCGGCGCCTTCATCGCCGCGATGATCGCTCTCTACGGATGGCTCAACCGTGTGAGCGGACCGGCGTCGCACGATCCGGCCGCAGCGCGAGGCTGAGCAGCAACGTCAGCAACATGAGGACCGCAACGACGCGATAGGCGATCGTGAAGCCGAAGATGCCGCGGCCGACGAAGTCGGCGATCGCGCTGATCGCGGCCGCCGACAAAAGCGTGCCGATCGCGTTGCAGATGTTGATGAGGCCTTGTGCCGAACCACGCAGTCGCTGCGGTGCCTCTTCGATCGCGATCTCGCGCAATGCGCCGCCGACCACGATGCCTAAGCCAAGGCCGACGGGAATGGACGTGGCGAGAAATCCCCATAAGCCGAAGCTCGTGATCGACAGGGCCGCGTAGCCCAGGGTCAACAGCGCGAACCCGGCCAAGAGCAGTGAGCGTGCACCCAGTCGGTTCAGGAGCCTACCGGCCCCCATCGATCCGAACATGGAGCCGAGCACGAGAGGCAGCAGTACGAAGCCGACGTGATTCGGCAAGATAGCGTACGCGGAAGTCGCAATCGAGGACACGAAGATCACGCTGCCCATGCCGAAGCCCGCGCCCAGCGCGAGCGCATAGGTGATTGCCAGGCGCCGGTTGGCGAACAGGCTGATTGGAATCATGGGCTGCTCGGCTCCCCGTTCGACCGCGATCAAGATCGCGAGCAGCAGCGCTGCGCCGGCGAGGCACCAGGGCCAGAGCAACAGCCCGGAGAATTCGTCGCCAATGCGTGTGATGCCGAGGACGAGCGCGGCGAGCAGCGCGAACGTCAAGCAAATCCCCGTGTAATCGAACGAAGGCAACGCGGCATGTGCGCGTAGACGCGGCAAGACGCGCGCGCCGAGCACGAGAACGAGCCCGGCGATCGGCAGATTGATCAGAAAGATCCAGCGCCAGTTGAGCACGACGAGGATCAAGGCCGCGAGCGGCGGTCCGAGCACGAAAGCCATGCCGTAGGTCGCGCCAATCAGCCCCAAAGCGCGGCCGCGCTCGGCCGGTGGAAAGGTATCCCCGACCACGGCGCTCGCGGTCGGCGTAATGCCGCCCGCGCCGATGCCTTGGATCGCACGACTCAAGATCAGCATCCAGAAAGTCGGCGAGGCGGCGATCAGCAGCGAGCCCAGCGCAAAGCAGGCGACGCTCGCCAGATACACCGGTCGGCGTCCGTAGCGATCGCTCAAATTGGCCATCAGCGCGGTGCTGCACAGCGAGAACAAGATGAAGACGCTCATGACGAGTCCGACTTCGCGATTGTCGATGTCGAATGCGGCACGCAGCGCCGGGATCGCCGGGCCGATGACGGCGGTGTCGAGCGCCGCCATGAACACGCCGATAAAGAGTACGGGCATCAGTCGGCGCGCCGCCGCCGATGAAGCGCCGGCAACGGGCGGAATGCGCTCGGCGCGGGAATCAACTGACATGCGGGGATTCAGCGGGCATTGGGGAAGTCAGGCGCATCGAAGCAGTATACCGCTCGCGGGACCGTTACTCCTGCGGGACGACGCTGGAGGCGTGATTCGATAGCGACGCAGCGCGAATTTCCGCGCCGCGCAGCTACGCCGAGAGCCCCAGCAGATCGGGGTCTGCACTTGCCTTACTAGACCCTGGCATCAGCGCGGCTGCGGTCAGGGTAGTAACCGCCGCCGCGGCGCCCGTCACCCCGAAAGTATGCATGCCAGGGTTGGTCACCGCGGCCGGATTCATCGCCGTGAGCATGCTGTCCGAGGCAATCGCGTATTGTGAAATGCTGCCGTCACCCGCGTTGACGACGTACACATAGCCGCCATTACGCGTCACGGCGATCGCCGCCGGATTGACTCCGGCGCCGATCGAGGGTTTTGTCAGGGGCGAGGCGGACCCGTCTTCACGGAGCGCGTACTCGTAGACCGCGCCCGCGCTGCCCGAGCTTGACCCGGCCGAAGTTACATAGGCATAGCCCATGGGCGGGTTCTGCGGAAGGGCCGCGCCGCCGTGACCGGAGCCGCAGCCGCTCAGTGCCAGGATCCCACTGAGGGGAAATGCCGTGGATCGCAGCAATCGGCGCAGCGTGAAAAAGGTGCTCATGCACTGACTCCCTGGCCCCGTAAGGCCTTTCTAATCGGCTAGTTACGCGCCACGATATAGAAGGAGTTCCGCTCCAGTTGTATCGAATTGTAAGCTTGAGGAACGGTTCCACATTGGCGCGCAAGTCCGGCAAGCGGGAGCCGGCGGCGGACGTTCTAGCGCCGGCCGGGCGGCTGGTGTAGCTTGGGCAACTGCTCCTCAATCCCCTATTGCAACCATTGGTATTATCGAGACGCTCATGACGCATTTATCCCTGCGCAGCTTGCATGCTGACTCTCTCAAGATTCCCGGCACCGATCCTTGGCATGCCGACCCTGAGGATCCCGCGACATCGGTCATGACCGATTTTCGTGAACGCGCCTCGGTCACGGTCTCGGAGGCCTCGACCATCGACGCGGCGCTCGAACATATGAAGCACGCCGGAGTGCGTTCCGCTTTCGCGGTCGATAACGATGCCCACGTCGTCGTCGGGCTGATCACGGCCTACGACATCACCAGCGAGAAGCCCATGCGCTCGGCGCATACGCCGCGACGCGAGGTGCTGGTGCGCGACATCATGCAGAAGATCAGTGATTGGCGCGTCATCGAGTTTACGGATCTCGAACAGAGCAGCGTCGCCGAGATCGTGCGGCTGTTCGAAGCGAGCAACCTGACCCATATTCCGGTCACCGAGACGACCGCGCAAGGGATGACATTGCGCGGCTTGTTGTCCTCCGCGCGGATCAAGAAGCTGCTATCCGAATAGGCGCGACAGCGCGCAGCAAGTCTGCGAGCCGATCGATGTCCTCGGGCCTGTGTGATGCGGAAAAAGTTACGCGCAGGCGCGCTGTGCCTTCCGGCACCGTCGGCGGCCGGATCGCGGTCACTAGGTAGCCGGCGTCGGCGAGCCTTTGAGAGAGTGTCAAGGCGGCGGTTGCGCTGCCTGTGATTACGGGCACGATCGGGCTGGTCGCATCCGGTAATCCGAGCGCCCGCGTGAAGCGGCGCGCATTGGCGAGCGGCCGCGCACAATAGTCCGGATTGCGATCGAAGAAATCGAGCGCCGCGATCGCGGCAGCGACGGTTGCCGGCGGCAGTCCGGTCGAGTAGACGAAGCTTCTGGCACGATTGCGCAGCAGGGCGATGACCGGAGCGCTCGCGCAGACATAGCCACCGTAGCCACCTACGGCTTTCGAGAGCGTGCCCATTTGCAAAGGAATGCGCTGCGCCGCGGACGGGATCGGCACGACGCCGAGACCATGCGCATCGTCGGTGAGCGCCCAGGCATCGTGCTCCAGTGCGAGCGCCGCGATCGTCTCGAGTGGAGCGCAGTCGCCGTCCATGGAGAAGACCGTCTCGGTCGCGATGACGGCGCGGCGATAAGCCGGGCGCTCGGCCTCGAGCAGCACCGTGAGTGCAGACATGTCGTTATGCGCGAAGGCCAGCACGCGGGCCGAGGACAGCTTCGCACCGGCCCAGATGCAGGCATGGGCGAGTTCGTCGACGAACAACACGTCGTCCTTGCCCAGCAGCGCGGGGATCAGGCCGCTGTTGGCGAGATAGCCTGACCCGAAGACGAGCGCGTCCGCCGTGCCCTTGCGTGCGGCGAGCCGTGTTTCGAGCTCCGCGTACAGGGGGTGATTGCCCGTGACGGCGCGTGAGCCGCCGGCGCCGACACCGTAGCGCGTCGTCGCGGCGATCGCGGCGGCAATGATCTCCGGATGGGTCGAGAGCTCCAGGTAGTCGTTACAGGAGAACGAAATGAGCTCGCGACCGGCGCGGCGCACGCGTGCGTCGGGTGTGCGTTCCGAGACCGCAAGCTCGCGGCGCAGCGCGCGAGCGGCCAGCGCGGCGAGCTTCTCCGAGGCGAAGCGGTCGAGCGAGTCCATGCCTGTGCCGATTACCCGCTCAGGGCTTCGCAGTCACCACGGGTTGGGGACTTGCCGCGGTGCCCCGCACGTAGTGATCGAACCAGGCGAATACCCGCTGGAGGCGGTCGACGAGGAAGCTCGGCCGCTTGAACTGATGATACTCGCCAGGGTAGACAATCAATTCCGTGGGGATGCCCAAAGTGCGCAAGGCCTCGTACATTTGTTCTCCGCCAATGATGGGGACGTTGAAGTCCTTGTCGCCGCCCATGAACAAGGTCGGCGTGTGGATCCGATCGGCATGGAAGAACGGATACGATACTTTCAGCCAGAGCGCGGTGTCGACCCAGGGCGGACCCAGCTCCGCATTGTATTGCAGGATGTACTGATCGCCGCCATACATCGAAATCTGATTGGCGCTGCCCGCGCCGCTGACGGCGCCCTTGAAGCGTGGGTCGCTCGCGATCGTGTAGTCGGTGAGAATCCCGCCATAGCTCCAGCCGCCGATTCCCAACTGCGCCGGGTCCGCGAGGCCGGAGGCCTCGACCGCATCGATGCCGGCGAGCAGGTCCTCGACCTCCTTGTGTCCCCAGTCGGCAAGAATCTCCTGTGCGAAATGCGCCCCGCGGCCGCTGCTGCCGCGGTAATTGATCCCGACCACGAGAAAGCCATGGGCGGCGAGCATCTGGCGACGGAACTGGTAGGCGTCGAAGGCGAACGTGTGTTCGTCCTGGCCGTTCGGGCCCCCGTGAATCCAGAGCAGAGTCGGATATTTCCGGCCGGCGACGTAGCCTGGCGGCTTGACGGAGAAGCCGTGAATTTCCGTGCCGTCGCGGCTCTTGAAGCTCAGGTTGGCGACTTCGCCGAGCTGCAGCTGCGCGAGCAAGGCATCGTTGTGGTCGGTGAGCTTGCGGCGCTTGGCGCCCTCGAGCGCATAGACCTCGGCCGGTGCATGGTCGTCCGAGTAAAGGGCCGCGAGGTGACCGCCGGCCGCCGCCAGATCGGAGACCACGAACGGACCCGGCGCAAGCTTTGCGATCGCATCGCTCGCGATATCGATGCTGACCGGATACAGGCTGCCGTCGTCTTCGACGCTCGCCGTGATCGTGCGCGAGTCGGCGGAGAACGCATACGACATCACGGCGCGATCGAGCGAGTCGCTGAGCCCGCGCGGCGGTGCGCCGGCAGCGCCACCCACGGCGATCACGGCGAGCCGGTCTTGCATGTAAGCGTTGTATTTCGGCTCGAGTCCCTGGAGGTACGCGAGCAGCTTGCCGTTCGGGCTCCAGGCTAGTTGCTGTGTGTTCGGTGCGTAAGGGCGCGCGAGCGTCACGACCTTGCCGCCGCTCTGTGCGTCGATGAGGTCGATTTCCTCGCGGCCGTCTTCATTGGCGCCCGGGGTGTGAGTGCGCACGAAGGCGATGGTCTTGCCATCGGGTGACCAGGTGGGTAGATCGTCGTTGGCGGATGGGTCTTCGGTGAGGGCGGCGATTTTCTCGTCGGCGAGCGTGAATATATAGAGGTGACGCTGTGCGCCGGCGGCCAGGTAGCCATCTTCGTCTTGTTTGAAATGTTGCGCATCGATGACGATGGGCTTCGGCGATTTTCCTGTGTCGGTCGACGCCGCGACGGCGAGCACCAGCCGGCTGCCGTCGGGGGACCAGGCGTACTCGCCGACATCGTCCTTGGTGTCATAGAGAACGCGTGGTTCGCCGCCCCGGCGGTCGAGCAGCATGATCGCTGTGCGTTCCGTGCCGGCTGGGGTCGCGAGATAGGCGAGCGAGCGGCCGTCGGGACTCCAGCGCGGCGCCCGTGTGCCATGCGCCGGATTGGTCAGGGCAAGACGTTGCTTGCCGTCCCAACTGACCATCCAGATCGCACTGCGTGGTTCATCCGCGGCGCGATCATTGGTGGTGACGACATAGGAAACCCAAGCGCCGTCCGGCGAGACCCGCGGGTCGCTAAGGTCCTGCTGGCGATAGAGATCATCGATCTCGAGCGGACGCCTGCTCGCGGCGCTCGTGGCGGGATTGGCGGCGGGGGCGACCGTGATGCCGGCCGCGATCGCCAGGCCAGGCGGGGCGGTGGCCACTGTCAATGTCCATAGAAATGCCGCAGTGCGCGCTGATATCCGTTGCATGAAAATTGGTACTCGTAAGGGCAGGACCCGCGATCATCGCGCTGCGGCGAGCAGACGGCAAGCCACTGCTCCGGGCGGTAGGACCTTAGGATGCCGGGCCTGCCAAGATAGAGAGCCTCTATCGAATTGATCATTATTATTCATTTCGACGATCTCCCGGATGGCGTATGATGCGAATCAGTTTCAACCCCTGCTCGAGGAATCAAGCGTATGTCTCTCATCAATACAGAAGTCAAACCGTTCAAAGCGACCGCCTATCACAACGGCAAGTTCGTCCCCGTCAGCAACGAGGACTTGAAGGGCAAGTGGTCGGTCTTTGTGTTTTACCCGGCCGACTTCACGTTCGTCTGTCCGACGGAGTTGGGCGATCTCGCCGACGTGTATCCAGAATTCAAGAAATTGGGCGTCGAGATTTACGGCATCTCCACCGACACCCATTTTACGCATAAGGCCTGGCACGACACCTCAGACACGATCAAGAAGGTGCAGTACCCTCTGGTCGGTGACCCGACGCTTGCGCTGTCGCGCGCCTTCGAAGTGCTGATCGAGGAGGAAGGCCTCGCCTACCGCGGCACCTTCGTCATCGATCCGGCCGGTCACATCAAGATCATCGAAGTGCACGACAACGGCATCGGCCGCGACGCCAAGGAGCTGCTGCGCAAGGTTCAGGCCGCACAGTACGTCGCCTCGCATCCGGGTGAAGTTTGCCCGGCGAAGTGGACTCCGGGCGCAAAGACCTTGGCGCCGTCGCTCGATCTCGTCGGTAAGATCTGATTGCTCGATCGGTTGATCGCCTGATCGACGCGATCCGGTGATCACAGCGCCGCATCCGGGCTCGACGCCCGGGTGCGGCCGGCCTGAAGAACAAGTTCAGGCCGCACTAAGCTAGATTCTCGTTAAGCCCGAATTCACTTCAGGTGACATTATGCTCGACAGCAACATGAAGACGCAGTTGAAGTCCTACCTCGAGCGGCTGACTCGGCCCGTCGAGCTGATTGCGTCCGTGGACAAGAGCGATGCCTCGCGCGAAACGCTCGAACTGCTCGCGGACATCACGGACTCCTCGTCCAAGGTGACGGTCGACGTCGTTCATGACGACGCGGAACTCAAGCCGTCGTTCGTGGTTCGCGAGCCGGGCGGTGAATCGCGCGTGCGTTTCGCAGGTATCCCGATGGGTCATGAGTTCACCTCGCTCGTGCTCGCTCTATTGCAGGCCGGCGGCTATCCGCCGAAGGTCGATGACGCGGTGATCGAGCAGATCCGTGCGCTCGACGGCGAATTCAAGTTCGAGACTTTCATCTCCTTGAGTTGCCAGTTGTGCCCCGATGTCGTGCAGGCCTTGAACCTCATGGCGATCCTCAATCCGAAAGTACGCCACACGATGATCGATGGCTCTTTGTTCCAGAACGAAGTCGAGAAGCGTCAGGTGATGGCGGTGCCGACGGTCTTCCTCAACGGCCAGCCTTTCGGCCAGGGCCGGCTCGAACTGCAGGAGATTCTTGCCAAGCTCGATAGCGGCGCTGCGGCGCGCCAAGCTGAGAAACTGAGCGCGAAGGAGCCTTACGACGTGCTCGTGGTCGGCGGCGGTCCCGCCGGCGCGGCCGCGGCGGTGTACGCAGCGCGCAAGGGAATTCGCACGGGTCTTGCGGCGGAGCGCTTCGGCGGTCAATTGCTGGATACCGTGGGTGTCGAGAATTTCATTTCGGTCAAGGAGACCGACGGGCCGAAACTCGCATCCGGACTCGAACAGCATGTGCAGCACTACGATGTCGACATCATGAACTTGCAGCGCGCCGAGGCGATTATCCCCGGGGATCTCATCGAAGTGCGTTTTGCGGGCGGTGCGGCGCTCAAAGCGCGCTCGCTGGTCATCGCAACCGGAGCGCGCTGGCGCGAAATCAACGTGCCTGGGGAGCGCGAATACCGCAACCGCGGTGTTGCGTACTGCCCGCACTGCGATGGGCCGCTATTCAAGAACAAGCGCGTGGCCGTGATCGGCGGCGGCAACTCGGGTGTCGAAGCCGCGATCGATCTCGCCGGTATCGTGAGCCACGTGACCGTCGTTGAATACGACGCACAGTTGCGGGCCGACGCGGTCTTGACGCGCAAGCTCCACAGCTTGCCGAACGTGACCGTGATCACGAGCGCTCAGACCACCGAGGTTCAGGGCGACGGCACGCGCGTCAATTCGCTGGTGTACAAGGATCGCGTCTCTGGTGCCTCGCGCACGATCGAACTCGCGGGGGTGTTCGTGCAGATCGGCCTCGTGCCCAATACCGACTGGCTCAAGGGCACGGTCAAGCTTTCGGCCCGTGGTGAGGTGGAGGTCGATGCCCGTGGTCAGACCTCCGTACCGGGTGTATTCGCAGCCGGTGATTGCACGACCGTGCCATACAAGCAGATCGTGATTGCCGTGGGCGAGGGTGCCAAGGCATCGCTTAGCGCGTTCGACTATTTGATTCGCTCGCCGCTGTCGGTCGCTGCCTAGGGCCGCGGCGGCTCGCCTGGCACGCCGCGTGAACCGCCGCGCGTGCTGGGTGACTAGCCGCGATAGCTTGTGATCACGCTCAGGATTGCGACGAAGTGGCAGGCGACGCCGCCCAGCACGAACAAGTGCCAGACCACGTGTGCATAGCGTTGGCGCTTCCATAGATAGAAAGGCACACCCCCGGTATAGCAGAGGCCGCCGGCAACCACCCAGCCAAACTGGCTGCTCGTGAGGTTCGCGCTCAATTGCTTGAATGCGACGATGCCGATCCAGCCGATGACGACGTAGAGCAGTGTCGAGAGCAGAGGGATGCGCAGCAGACCGCCGGACATCTTCGCGATGACGCCAAATACGGCCAGTGCCCAGACGATGCCGAACAAGGACCAGCCTAGCGAGCCGCGTACGACACCGATCGTAAATGGTGTGTACGTGCCGGCGATCAGGATATAGATTGCCGAGTGATCCAGCTTGCGCAGCACGGCCTTGGTCGCGGGGCGCTTGGCCGCGTGATAGAGCGTCGAGGTGCCGAACATCATCAGTGCGCCGAGACCGAAGGCCACGGCACCCACGAGCCGCCAGTTGCCGCCATGCGCGACCGCGCTTGCGATCAGCCAAGGGATGCCGATCAGCATCAGCGCGACACCGAGCGCGGCAGTCAGGGAGTGCGCTATCTCCTCGCCGGGCGAGTAGGCGTGCGGAATAGCTGGGGTGGCCATGGTCTGAAGATTACGCGCGCGGCGCAGTCAAAGCGAGGCTCTGTGCATTGGCGGACACAGGAAGCCATCCGCGCAACGCACACGCGGAAGATGTGCCACGCAGCAATTCATGGATTGACGCACGTCTTATTTGGCCGCGGGTAACGAATACTCGAGGTCGTAGGAATGCCGGCCGTCGGCGATTTGAATGACAAACGTGCCGCTAATGCCCTCGAGTTCGCCAGTACCGGACCCCGGGACGACGAGGACAGTCATCTTTGGACCGCTGGTGTCCATGGTCGCCAGATGCTGCAGGGCGAAGCTGCCGTGTTTGCCCTGCAGCGTGCCGGTGACGACTTCGATCGCGACGTAACCGGCCGTTCCCAGTTTGGGATCGCCGGCGGAAAACATCTCTCCCCGGGTCGTCGCCTCCAGGTCGCCGTGGATCTCCTTGTTGATCGAGTATCGATTCAGTCCCTCCGCCGGCGCGGGCGACAGTGGGACGATGGCGACCGTAAACGTCCCGCGGGCATGCGATGTCATGGTTTGGCCCCCTGGTTCGGCTCTGACGACCTGCGATCCCAGGAGCATAATCCACCAGCAAGCAAAAGCGACGTGCTTCATCTGATCTCCGGCTGTCAGCGGCCGCTGCGAATCATTCTCGGGGTCCTTGCGTCGATTCTAACCAGGCGGTGTCGAATGCGAAGGAGAAATCCGGGGTGACATTGAAATAGTCCCGTGCCTCACGAGGCAGCGCCGGAAATACGTTTTCCAAGGCGGCGATGCGCGCGGGTGGCGTACCAATTCTCGCGACCCATGTCTTGAAGTCGATCGAAGTCTTCCAACTCGCAACCGACAGCGCCACAAATCCGGCGGCTCTTTGCATGTCACGCCACTCCGAAATCCGATAATTGCGCACGTGTGATGCGTCGCGCAGAAATTCGATGACCTGCAGCGAGGTGTCGAGCAGCGGTATCTCGGGCGCAACGACGTCGATGACGATCAGCCGGGCGCCCGGTGCCATGACGCGAGCGCATTCCGCCAGGGCCCGAGGCACATTCGCCCAATGGTGTGCGGAATAGCGCGAGACGACCAGATCGAACGAACCAGATTCAAAGGGCAAGCTCTCAGCGGCGCCACGCACGGTCTCAATCACCTCATGGTCGCGGATCCGGGCCTCCTGGGCGACGACCTGCAACATCTCCGCGGACGGATCGCAAGCAACAACACGACCGGCGCCGCCGCGCGCAAGCGCATAGGCGACGTGGCCGGCCCCGGAGCCGAGATCGAGCGCCCGCAAACCGGGTCTAAGCTGCGCAGCTGCGACCACTCGTTCGAGGTCGGCGCCCTTGGCGTGCACCTCGCTTGCCAAATAGTATTTGGCATTCGAACCGAACTGGGTGATGGTGATTTCCTGCTGATCCATTGCTCGCTCCGGCGCGTCTTAGATGGGAGCCCATCGTAGGCGGGGTATGGATTCTCTATACTGAGAATATCTCAGTAATAGCGGAACCCGATTTCATGCGCAGATCGATCCCTGCCTCCCCCTTGCGGGCGCTTCAGGCCTTCAATGCCGTGGTGCGTGCGGGGTCCGTCGTAGGGGCTTCCGAGGCACTGGCCGTCACGGCGTCGGCCGTATCGCACCTTCTGCGTCAACTGGAAATCCGGCTTGGCGCCCAGTTGTTCGCTCGCGCTGGGCGCGGCTTGGAACTCACGCAAGACGGTGAGCGGCTGGCGGCGGCCGTCGCGCCGGCGTTCGCGACTATCGAGGAAGCCTTGGGTGGATTCGCGAGACGCGACACAGAACTACGGATCAGCCTACTGTCGAGTTTTGCGGTTCACTGGCTCATCCCAAGACTGAGTAGATTTCAGGTATTGCACCCCGATATCGAGCTGTATCTGTCGACGTCGACGCGCTTAGTGAATCTCGCGACGGAGAATTTCGACTGCGCAATCAGGCTCGGCCGGGGTGGTTGGCCGAATTTGACCGCCGAAGCGCTGTATCGAGAGGAGTTGGTCGTTGCCTGCAGTCCACAGGTCCTGCCGCCGGGTGGACTCAAGTCGGGGCGCTACCTGATTCGCGCGACCCTGCTTCAGTCGCGCTCGCGTCCTCGCGACTGGAGCTACTGGTTCAAGGCTGCGGGGGTCGAAAAGCTCAATCCACGCAAGGGCCCCATCTTCGAGACGCGAGCGCTTGCGATCCAGGCGGCGATCGCGCGAATGGGTTTCGCCATCATCGATCCCCGCTTCATCGAGGCGGAACTCGCGGCGGGTCAGCTGATCATTGCCCATCCGATCAGGGTGCAACTGGACGATGCCTACTGGCTCGTCTGGCGCTCCGGCCGCGAGGTCACGAGACCAGTCGCCGCGTTTCGTCGCTGGCTGGCGGCGGAATTGGGCGGCTCCACCGTCAAGAAGTGACCTCGGCCACCTACAAGGACACGCGCTTGCTGCCATTGGGCAGCTCACGTATGGGATGCGCGTTCTCGCGGACAGAACGCAATAGATCTTCGCAGAGCAGGGATCCCAGGCGTAGGCCGCGAAACTCTGGTGACACCACAACCCGGTCGATCTAGATAAAGCGCGGGTATCTATGGGCGAACCATGAAAAATTATCGTTCTCGTACGGCGCGCCGCTGAACATCGCAATAACCGGACCCGGCGAAATTACGTGGAGGGGTCGAGTGGACCTGCGCTGCTCGCCCGCGCGGAGCCGTGATTCGAGACCGGCGGTTCGATCGGAACCTAGGCGGTCTCTCGTAGCGCGCTTACGAATCTCAGTGCTGCGCGATCGTGTTCCGTCGGGATATAGCCATCCTGACAGTTCACATGGCCAACGCCCACATAGCGCATACCAAGGTACTCAAAGGTCTCACGGAAGGCTTCGACGAACGCCCGTGATGGCTCGTCGCTGATCGACGTGCAAACGACGTAGGCATTCTTGCCGCGCAAACGACGACCATCCGCAAGGAGGTCCGGCAATTCGAGAAAATCGGAGATTCGATCCAGGAATATCTTCATGGCGGGGCTCACCGCGTACCAGTAGATGGGACTTGCGAAGACGATCTGATCGTAGCCCAGGATCCGCGTCATGAGCGGTTCAAAATCGTCATCCCGATTGCGGTGCCGGTAATCGAAGGGTGAAATTCGCAAGGCGTCGAGATTCACGACCTCGATCCCGAGTTCCAGCGCGACTCGATCGATGAGCTGCCCCGTATTGCCGTTGCGGCGGGAGCTGGAAAACAGCGCAATCGTGCTGAGCATGAGCCAGTTCTCCTCCAGCCTATTTAAAAGCCCGCCACCGATCGCAAGCCTTAACGGACCTGCGGCGCAATCACGACCCCGAGTCGAGCGGCCGGCATAGCAGCATTGGCTGACGAACCCGTGGGATTGTCATCGCGCGGAAGGAGGCTCATTTCTGAAACGCAACGTCCAGGTAGTCCTGACTCCTTTCCTTGTCCATCGGCTGTCGCAACAGTTCCGTGCCGGCGGCAAAATCAAGTTTCTTGAGATCGAGCCGGCGTACTCGACGGTTGTTCTGCGTCGTGTAGTACATGATCAGGTTCTTCGTGTCGTAGCCGCTCGTCCAGAGCGTGGAGCTGCGCATGCCCGAGGTCTTTTCTTCCTCAGTCCCCTCGGAGGCGCCGAGCGGGACGTTGAAATTGTCGAGAATGCGGAACAACTCGTAAATGGTCTCATCGCCGGTCTTGGTAGGCCGTGCGGTCTTGGTGAATGCCACCGCCCGCACAAATCGCGACGGCGGCGTGAAATCTCCGGGCAATCCGATCATGCCGCTGCCGCCGCCCAGGGGTTTGAAATTGAGATCTCCAATCTGTTTGCCGGGAAGTGCCACGGGTGACAGGTTGATGTAGTTGCGCAGATTGGTCTCATGCCAGTCGTAGTTCGGCGCATTGGTGATCACCCCGAGCGGGGCGTCAAACACCTTGATCTCTCCCTTGTTGAATTCAACGACTATCGCCTTGCCGCTGGGTTCGGTGACCAGCAGATGCACTCCCGGCGTGATGCCAAGAGCCGGTTCGACGACCGGCACGACGTGAATTCCGACCAGCGCAGTGCGCACTTCGTTTACCGTGGCGCAAGTGGACAGCAGGTACTGCCCGAGATCGGTGGGCCCCATCGACTTTCCCGCATCCGCCGGGTTGTAAACCTGATACTCCGCATAACCGGGGTGATAGAAAAGACCCAGCGTGAGTCCCTTCTCGTTCATGCCGTCAACCAGCATGTCCTTCCCGACGGCATCGAGACCGATCACGCCGTACTTCGCCTGCCAGGCAAGCCCAGTCTTACCGTCGGGTGTATGGCCTGCAAACCTATAGCCTCGTGGGACGAGCACGACGCGCGAGTGCAAATCGAACGAGCCCCATTCCATGGTCCGGCCGTAAACGACGGCGCCGTCCGCAGCGGTCAGGGTAATCCCGGTACAGGCAAAGACCTGGTCCACCTCGGAACATGCCAGCACTGCGGTCAGCGCCAGTGCCATCACCATAGACTTTGATTTCATCGTGAATATCCCCTGGTGATTTGGTGAGCAGCCGCGAGTATGCCTTATCCCCCAGGGCGTAGTGCGAGAGACCCGTTACTTCTGCGCCACCCTGGGGCGCAATCGAGATAAAGTATTGCCTGAGTTCACCGAGGACTGGCAATTTGACGACTTTGTTCAGTGACTGGGATTTGGAGGTACGTCGTTGCAGTCCGGCCCCGATTACACGCAGCTGAGTGACTTCGATCTCGTCGACTTGTTCGAGCGACTAGATCCTCGATGGTCCTCGGTGCAATGCGCGCAAATCAAAGAAATCTTGGTGGCGCGCGGATTTTTGGTTAGGGACGGGGATTTGGGTCCTGGCATCGCCGCGCCCTCGCCCGCGAAGCTGGAAACGCTCGTTGGATCTGCCACGCCCATCATCTACCCCGCGAGGTTTGATCAAAATGAGGGTCCTTTCCGCCGATTGGCGCCTGCCCAAAATGATCTCAGGCTGGTCGGTTCAGGCGTGCTCGTGTATGACGGCGTATTCCTGCGGCTATCGAGCAGCCGCTTTCCGGCTTCCAGGCGTTTCCTGCACGCCCTGTTTCGACGCACCGTTGACCTTCGCGTCGACAGGATTTGGAACGTAGAAATCGAGAATAACATCGTCCATTTGGAGTCGCGGTCCGCAGAGCGTCTGACCGAGACGGTTACCATTTGGTTGGCCGACCATGCGAGCGCGGCACAGATTGCGGACCTCCTGCCAAAGGAGAAAGCGCCCAACTTCCAGCCGCAGCTGCGACGTCGTTTGGCATTCACGCAGGAATTGATCGCGCGCGCGCCGGCAACACCCATCACTGCTGCCTTGTTCCTGCTCAACGTATTGGCGTTCGTCGTCACATTCGCGGCCGGCGCCGAATGGTTCATTCCCGCGGGTAGGGTGCAAATCGCCTGGGGCTCGAACTTTGGTCCCTACACGACTGATGGTGAATGGTGGCGCTTGGGCACCGCGTTGTTCCTCAATTTTGGCATCCTTCAGTTGCTGATCAACATGCTGGGTCTCGGGGCATTCGGGCCGCTCGCCGAACGACTGTTCGGAAAACTGACCTTTCTGTTCATCTATCTGTCTGCCGGCTTGTTCGGCGGCCTGCTAAGCCTATGCGCGCGTCCTGACGGCAATTCGGCCGGCGCGTCCGGCGCCATCATGGGCGTCATCGGCGCGTTGCTGGCCGCGGCGCTACGCGGACGACGCAGTTATCCGATCAGCGTTCTACGTACGATTCGTAAGCCGGCGATCATTTTCACGATCGTCGTTTTCGTCTTCGGCTTGTTTCACAAGGGCATCGACAACGCTGCGAATGTCGGGGGACTCGTCGCCGGCTTCGTTCTGGGGCTCTTGCTTTTCCGCTCGACCGACGATCATCCACAGTCGTCGTCGCGGCGCGTGATCCTGTATTCATCTGCCGTGGCGATCCTGATCGCGCTCGTGCTAGCCGGGGCGATGGGCGCGATGCGCACGGCCAAGAAGCTCGCGGGCGACGGGCTCTACTGGCGAACCACCCACTCGCTGCAAAAGAGAAAGCTCGCCGTCGATGCGGCGATCAAGGCGGACCTCGCCGCAGTGAAGACGGACCCACGCAATGCCCCCAAGCTCTTGAGTCATTTGGAATCCGTCGCTCTGCCGTTTTGGAACGACGCCGTTGCGCGCATGGAAAGTATCGAGCTGCCGCAGAGTTCTGCGAATAAATCCAATCTCGACGATGTGCGCAGATTCGCGCATGAGCGAAGAGATACGATTCAGCAAGTCATCGCCGGCTTGCGCACCGACGATCCCGGGCAAGTCGCGATCGCAGAAACGCAGCTGCAAAATCAATACGTCTCGCGTTGATAGATGCGCGAGGCGGGTCCCGGGAACACGCCGAAGGTCGCGAGCGCCGCAGGGCTCGGTTGTAGCCAGCTGGGTGCCGTGGCCGTCACAGTCGCCGCGCCCGCGTTACCGGCGCCGGGAGCCGCCAACACGAGCTTGAACTGCCCCGCTATCGCGGTTGCCGCAATCGATCGCGTCGTGAGGCTATGGAGATTGAGTTGATAATTGCTGAACGCAAGCGCCGGCGCGCTCGTGCAGGAGTCACCGGTATTGGTCGTATAGCCTTGCGTGCCGTTTAGATAGTACTGGGTCGTCAGCGACATCGGCAGGTCGATGAGTTCCGAGCCCAACGCCGGTCGCAGTGTGAGACGCCCATAGAGCTGATTCGAACCAGCGGTGAACCCGATGCCGGAACCCGCACCGAAGATCACGGGGTTGCTCGCGGCCGCGACGCCATCGGCATCGATGAGAGTTTCAGCAAGCGTAATGTCGGCATTGAAGGGCGCGATCGGGCTGCCGCGTAGGAAGCTCAAACCCGTGCCGCTGCTGAAGGTCAGGGTGCCCTGGCCCGTGCCGAGGTCCGTGATCGCGGGATCTTGCGTACTCGACGGTAAACCGCTGGTCACCAGCGTAGGGCTCGCCGGCGTGGCCGCATAGCTGCGGGCACCGAGGCTTGCATTCGTGAGGCGGAAGAACGCGCCCGTGTAATTCTGGGTCTTGGTGACCCCATCGCTCGCCGTTGCGGTGGCCGTGATCACGGGCGCAACCGCATAATTCAGCGGCTGGCCCAGGTAGCTGAAATTGCCCGCCGTACATGCAGTCGCGATCAAGGGCGTGTTGACGGCCGTCGCGAAGCTCGCAGGAATGAAGCGACCGATATTCGCGGAGGCAGGCCCCGACACATTGCCGCTGCCCAGATAACTGCCCGTCGCGATACTTGGTGTCAGAGACAAGATGCCGACTTCGGACCAGGAGAACTGCGTTCCGGTCACCGCGCCGTTCTGAAATCCGCCGAGGCTCGCGGCATTGGCGAGTGCCGCATCGTGGCCGCCGCTTGGGAGCACGAGATTCGGCGTCAGCATGACCGTGGCCGGTGAGATCTCTTGCCCGAAATTGGGCGTCGCCGCACCGGTCGCGCCGACGGCCGTGATGGTCGCCGAGAACGGTGCGCCGGCCGGCGCAAACCAAGCACCGCCCGCGCTGGTCGCGCCAGGATTCGCACCGGGGGCGCCGAGCGCGGTGTTGCAGCTGCCCGTGGCGTAGTTCGTACAGTGCACGTTCGTGACCGCGAAGCCCGCAGGCTGAACGACGAATTGCGCGCTGCCGGTCATCGTGCTCGCTGAGGCCGTGCCATTCGCGAGCGGAATCGTATACTTCGCGAACAAGCTGATCTGGCCGACGTCGGAGTAATTCAGCGTGAAGGGCGCTTCCGCATTCGCGGTGGAGAATGTCACGGCGCGCGTCGTGTAATTGGTCACGCTCGCCGATCCGTTCGCGGCGAGGTTCGTGGTCGTGCCGTTGTTCGTGAACGCGAGAGTTTGGCCGCTGACGCAGCTGGTCGGATTATTGCACTGGTAGGCGAGACTCATATTGATCGTCGTGCCGCTCGCGAACGCGGTCGTGCAGGCGCCGGTGTTGGTGTCGGTGCGGATCGCCTGCAGCGCGAGCGTTTGCGCGCCGCTGCCGGCAGTGGAGGAGAGGCCCGCGACATGGGTGCCGATCAAGGTTGCGACATTGGCGCCGTTCGTGATGCGAAAGCCGCTGGGCGCAAACGTGAGCGGCAGATCCTCGGATGCCAGGGCGCTGCCCGAGGTCGTGCTCGAGCCACCGCTCGACGCGCCGATCGTGACCGTTTCGGGAACGGTGTCGCGCAGCGTGAGATTCACGACGCCGAGATCGGAGGCGACGTAGGTGTAGCTCGCCGTGCCGCTGTTGGCGGGACCGGCGAGGAACGTTCCGCCGCCGCTTGCGAGCGCCCAGTCGCCGTGCCCCGTGCTCGTGGTCAAGGCGATTGTCACCGTGGTCGCGATCGCCGCATGCGTGCTGTTATGTGCGGTGATGGTCACGGGGGCGGGCTGACAGTTGACGGCGCTGCCGGCCGTGCTGATCGCAAAGTGGTCCGGAATGGCGGTCGCGAGCACCGTGAAGTTTCGAACCTCGTGGGTATTGTCCGAGCCGCCCGTGCCGGCCGAAAAGCCGATGCGCAAGCTGGTGGGTGGCGCGTACGGGAAGTTGACACCCGAGAGCAGGGTCTGGATCGTACCCGTGGGCCCTTGGCGAAACTGCACGGTAATCGTATAGCCGACCGGCGTTGCGGGCGCGAGCGTGACGAACACGGTGTTTGCGGCCGGCCGCGTCTTCGCGTTTGTGGAAATGCCGCCGGGTACCGAGGTGTTGGTGATGTAGATATTGCTCGCGGATTGCGGTCCGCGGATCACGAGTTTTTGCGGCTGGGCGCCCGGTCCACCGCTCGCCGAACCACAGCGGTCGCCTGGGTTGGAGAAGTTCCCGTATTCGTCGAGGCCGATCGCGATGTAACCGCCGGCGCCGCCGCAATAGCCCAGGCCGCCGCCGTAAGCCGCTCCGCTCATGGTCTTGGTCGCGTCATAAAGGAACAGTGTGATCCCGTCGGCGCCGTTGCCGCCCCAGGTGACGTAGTCGAATTGCATGACCAAGGTTTGAATGGGCGTGAAGCTGCCCCCGGTATAGAGTGCTGAGCCGGTCTCGTACGTGACTGCGTCGGTCAGCCGTAGCCAGCCGGAGCCGGCGGCGTCGATCGTCGGCACCGTCAAATAGGAGTTATCGGCGATCGTCCAGCCGGTCGCGGTGGATTGCGTAAACGTCTGGGAAATCGTTTGCGCGCGCAAGGCCGGCGCGGCCAACAGGGTCAGAAGGCCGACGAGCAGGGCGAAGCGCAGACAGGCGCATGCGGTTCGGGATACGAGCATTCCTGTTGTATCGGCAGGATCGGCGCGGGCTGAAGCGCGTCGGCGGAAGCGCGGGAGGAGAAGCTGCGCGCGGCTACGTGCCCGCGTTTGCGCGCCAGCGGGATAGAGTGCGATTATCCGGTCTTGCCTCGCCCCAGGAAAGTTTCGCGATGTACATCCCCCGAGCGTTCGCCGAGGATCGTCCCGAAGAGCTGCGCGCCATCATGCAGAGTTGCGCTCTGCCGGTCTTGGTTTCACCGGCGAGGGAGCGCGACGGTTTCGGCCAGGGCGCGCGCCTGGTCGCGACCCACCTGCCCTTGATGCTGACGGGCGAGATCTTGGTGGGACACATGGCACGCGCCAATGACCACTGGAAGACCTTGGACACGAGCGCGGAATCGCTGGCCATTTTTACCGGCGCCAACGGCTATATCAGTCCGTCGCTGTACGCCAGCAAACGAGAGACCGGGAAAGTCGTGCCGACCTGGAACTACGAGGCCGTGCACGCGTACGGCCGTTTGGAGATCATCGAGGAGCCGGCGCGAATCTTGGCGGTGGTCTCGAGTCTGACCGACCATTACGAGGCGCCCAGAAAGACTCCGTGGCGGGTATCCGACGCGCCCGAGGACTATATCGCGGCGCAGCTGAAGGGCATCGTTGCCCTCGTGCTGCACATTACGGGCATGCAGGGCGTGCGCAAGCTCAGCCAAAACAAAAGTCAGGCCGATCGCGAAGGCGTGATCGCCGGCCAGCGCACCGAAAATCCGCTCCTCGCCGAGCGCATGCTTCGGCACCCCTAGCTCGCGACCGCCTCAGGCGTGAGCGCCGGGTAATCGGTATAGCCGGCAGCGCCGCCGCCGTACAAGGTCGCAGGATTGAGCTTCGCGAGTGGCGCATCGATACGCAGCCGCCGCACCAAGTCGGGATTGCTGATGAACAGCTTGCCGAAGGCGACCATGTCGGCGCGTCCGCTCGCGACTGCCTCCAGTGCCATGTCACGCGTATAGCCGTTGTTGACGATCCAGACCCCGGCTGGATGCTCGTGCTTATAGCGGCTGCGCAACGCGCCGAAGTCGAACGGAGCGACATCGCGCGCACCGCCGGTCGCGCCCTCGATCACGTGGATGAACGCGAGTTTGAGGGGTGCCAGCTGTTCGACGAAGTAATTGAACAAGCCCTGGGCATCGCTGTCCTGGCCGGCATCGTTGACGGGGGTGACCGGTGAGAGGCGGATGCCGAGGCGTTCTGCGCCGATTTCGGCCACGATCGCGCGCATCACCTCGAGCGGAAAGCGCGCGCGATTTTCCCTGGATCCGCCGTAGGCATCGGTGCGATCGTTGATGCTGTCGCGCAGGAATTGCTCCAAGAGGTAGCCATTCGCGGCGTGCACTTCGACACCGTCGAAGCCGGCGTCGATCGCATTGCGCGCGGCGGCCCGGTAATCCGCGACGATACCTGGCAGTTCGTCGAGGCGTAGCGCGCGCGGCTCGGAGACTTCTTCGAAGCCCTTCGCCGTGAACGTCTTCGCGTCTGCGCGGCGTGCCGTGGAAGACACGGGCCAGTCGCCATTCGGTTGCAAGGAAACATGTGAAATACGACCCACGTGCCAGAGCTGGGCGACGATCTTGCCGCCTTTGGCGTGCACAGCAGCAGTGACCGGACGCCAGCCTGCCACTTGTTCCGGTGAATAAATGCCGGGTGTATCGAGGTAACCCTGGCCGGTCGCGGACACTTGCGTCGCTTCGGAAACGATCAGACCCGCATCTGCGCGCTGCGCGTAATAAGTGGCGGCGAGGGGCGACGGGACGCGACGCGCATCGGCGCGGTTGCGCGTCAGAGGTGCCATGGCGATGCGGTTCGCGGCGTTGATGGCGCCAATTTGAATCGGGTCGAAAAGACTGGGCATAGGGACGATCTCGCTGATGACGGAAGTAATATCGAATGCCGACAGCATAGGGGCGGGCGGCAACAATTCAATGACCGGCCGCGGCGTCAGCGATCGCTCGGACCGCAGTGAGGATGCGCGCCGGCGCTCAAGAGTGTCGGTGCGGCGACGTACGGAATGCGCTCAGCACAAAATCGGCGGCCACTGCGGCGCCATCCTCGCCGGCGAGCCGCGCACCCACCGCTGCGGCGCGGGCCGCGTATCGGGGGTCTGCGAGCAGGGGCGCGAGCTCAGCCGCGGCGCTGCTCGCCGTGTAGCGGGTCGGTGTCAAGCTGCGCGCGAGTCCGATGCGCACCGCGCGTGCGGCGTTGTCTTGCTGATCGGCGAAGAACGGTACGACGAGCTGCGGTCGCCCGGAACGCAAGCCTTGCGCAAGCGTGCCGATGCCGCCTTGATGAACGACCGCCGCCGCACGCGGGAACAGCAAGGAATGCGGCGCGTAGCCGACGACATAAATGTTCGGGTCGCGCGCGTCGCTCGCGTCGAGCCCAACATCGGCTCGCGCGTCGCCGGCGCCCAGGGCATTCGGGGTCGCGCGATCCCCGACCAGCAAAACGGCACGGCGCTGCAGGCGACGCGCCGCCAGTGCGCTTTCGCGATAAAAAGAACCGGGACTGTTGACGATCAAACTGCCCAAGGTGAATACCAGCGGCGGCGTTCCCGCATCGAGGAAGGCGGAGAGCTTGGGATCGAGCACGCTCGCGCGTCCGTCGGCGCTATCGTAGGTCGCAAATCCGGTGATGCGCGTGCGCGCAGGGTGGTCCGGCTGCGGTCCGCCGAGCAAATCCGAATAAAGGCCGAGTGCGCCGGTGGCGCTGAACTGGCCCTCGAACAGGGGATGCCGGCGTGTGGGCGGCAGACCGATTTCCGCGCGCAAGCGCGCGACCGACGCAAACATGCCCAGCGTCGCACGCTTGCCGAGTGCGAACAGCAGACCGGTCGGCAAAGGTCCCAGGCGTCGCAACAGGCCACTCACGAATTCCGCGTTCGGAATCACGGGTGGGTCGTAGGCGGACATGAACAGCATGGGCTGCAAGACCACGCCAATCCAAGGTTTGCCGCGTTTTTCCGCGGCCAGGCGCGTGCCGAACGCGAGACTGCTGGTCACGAGCAGATCCGCGTCGGTGCTGAGCGCGAGACTGTCTTCGTAGGCGCTGCGGACATAGGGCAAAACGAGCCTGCGCACGAGAAATTCCTGGTCGGCGACGCAGCGCGCGGTCATTTGCGCACGCGTCATGCCGAGATCGGTCTCAATGTCGGTAAAGCTCGGTCGCAGCGGTGCAAAAGCGATGCCGGCCGCCGTCACCTTGCTGCGGTAATCCTCGGAAGTGGCCAGCACTGGGTCCGCGCCGCGCGCGCGCAGGCCCAAGGCGAGTGCCATAAAGGGATGCAGGTCGCCCAGCGAGCCGAGCGTCGCCAAAACGATCTTTTTGTTCGTCATGCGAGGACCCGCAGGCTCCCAGGTACAATGCGCGACTCATCTGGCCAACCCAAGGATTCAAGGGCGCATGACATTTGTAAACATCGTGATTCTGGCGATCGTGCAGGGCTTGGCAGAATTGCTGCCCGTGTCGAGTTCCGCGCACGTCGTCGTCGCCGAGAAGCTGCTGGGCCTGGATCCGACGTCACCGGCGATGACCTTGTTGTTGGTGATGCTCCATACCGGGACGATGTTTGCGGTGATCGTGTACTTCTGGCGGTCCTGGCGCGATACGTATTTTCGTAGCATGGCTGACTTCCAGAAAATTGCCGTGCGGATCATCGTGGCCTCCGCGGTCACCGCTGTCATCGGCTACGGTTTGATCAAGCTCATCGAGGCGACCGTGTTCGCGGGCCGGCCGCATGCCGAGATCGAGGATTTGTTCGGTCATCTGGAATTTATCGCTCCGGCGCTCGCACTCGTGGGTATCTTGATCTTGGTCGCGGGTCTCGCCGAGCGTCGCGGGGCGACCGCCGGCCATGAGACCACCCACAACGACGGCGATCCCAGTCTCGCACAAGCGGGGGTCATCGGCGCGGTCCAGGGTCTGTGCCTGCCGTTCCGTGGCTTCTCGCGTTCCGGCGCGACGATTTCCACGGGCATGCTGCTCGGCGTCGCGAAGGTGCGCGCGGAGGCGTTCAGCTTCGCGCTCGCCGTGGTCCTGACGCCTCCGGCGGTGTTGCGGGAAGTCCTGCGCCTCGTGCATGCCGAGCGGACGGGCGCCGGCGGCCTGGGCTCGGTCGCGGGCCTGAGCGTGCTCGGCGCGTTCATCGCGTTCTTGGCGGGACTCGTTGCGCTCAAGTGGCTCAGCGGCTGGCTCGAGCGGGGTCGCTGGTACTTGTTCGGAATCTACTGTCTCGTCGCTTCCGGGGTCGTCTATTACCTGCACACGGCGGGTTACTGAGTACGCAGTCAGCCTTCGAGTGCGGTGAAGATCGCGACACCCGTCAAGGTCAGTACCAAGCAAAAGAAATACGCACAGGCAATGATCAGGTACTTGCCGATGGTCAGAATGCGGCCCTGCCGATAGTAGCGGCGCATCGATTTGTAGGGATACCACAGGGTATAGAAAAACAAGCCGATGCCGCCGAGCACTGCAATCACGCTGAGCGGGTGCCAAAGTTTGCTGATCCAGCTTACGAGTTTCAGCAGCAGAAACGCCGCGAACAGGGCCGAGTGATTGTGCAGTAAATAGACGAGGTGCTCGACATAGAAGCGCCGCGGGCGCCAATACAGCAACAGCATGACCGCGGCGAGCAGTGGCAGGAACACGAACATCATCTTCGGAATGTTGTGCAGGAGCGTCTTGATGAACTCGTCGGGATCCTGCGCGTTGAAGTGTCGGCAGACATTGTCTGCGCCGCGAATCGCGATCGAGCCCTCGCTCGGCGGCAACTGGTCGCAGGGTAAGTTCCAATGGTTGCCGTCTTTGTCGTCGGCGGCGTTCGAGGCTTCCGAGTCGTCGTCGGTGTCTCGGTCGTCCTCGGCAGATGCGGCAGATGCGGCAGATGCGGCGGATGCGGCGGATGCTGGTGCGGCTTGCGCCGCCGCGGGCGGTTTGCCGCGTGCCTTGTGCGAGGTCGTCACCGAACTCCCGAGGCCGCCCAGGCTGAAGAACAGCACGCTCAGCACGAGATACAGGCGCACCGGCGGCAGGTAGCGCGCGCGACGATCTTCGAAGTAGTCCACCGTGAGCTGGCCCGGACGGGCCAGCAGCAAGTACAGCGTATGCCAGAGCCGCCCGTCGACATGGGTCGTATCGTGCCAGGCGTCGTGCATGACGGCGGTGAGATTGCGCGCGCTCGCGTGCGCGTGCTGTCCGCAACTCGCACAGTACGGTCCGATCAGCACCGCATCGCAATTGCCGCAGCGGTGCGCATGATCGCCGGCGCCCTCTGAGCTCATCGGTACCGCGTGCGGGGCTTCGCTCATGCCGTGCGCGCCTGCCAGTCGATCTCTTCGAGCTTCGGCAGCATACCCAGCCAGCCGACGAGACCCAAGAGGCTCATGACCGCCGCCACCACGAAGGCCCAGGTGAAGTGCCCGGTCAGGTCGATGAGGAAGCCGGTGAGCCAGGGAGCGATGACGCCGGGGAGATTGCCGAAGGAGTTCTGGATACCGACCCAACGCCCCGTGGCTCGCGCCCCGCCGAGGATTTCGGGAATCGCGTAGACGCCCGGCGAGGAGGCACCGCAGAGCGCCTGGTAGACGAAGATCGCGATGAGCGCCAGCGCCTCTGAACCGAAGGCCATCGCGAGCATGCAGAGCACGGCGCCGCCGTGAGCCGCGGCCATGATCGCCTTGTAGCCCAGGTTCTGCGAGCCGCCCCGCTTGATGTGTCGATCGATTGCCCAGCCCGCACCGAGCGCGCAGAGCGCCATCACGGCATAGGAAGCGCTCGCGAGCGTGGCCATGCCGCTGGTCGAAAACCCGCGTTCTCGCACCAAATAGACCGGCAACCAGGACATCATGAAATAAAACACGTAGTTGCTGGAAAAGAGTCCGACGGCCGTCCCCCACATCGCGCGACTCTTGCACAGCACCAGCATGGACGGTGAGGCGGATTCGGCGGTCGGCGCCAGGGGCTGCTTGCGCGCGATGCGCAGCCAAGGCCACAGCCATAGCAGCGAGAGGCAACCAAACACCCAAAACGCACTTCGCCAGCCGTAATGCGCGATCAGCATGCCGCCAAAGAACGTCCCGACCGCGGGGCCGAAAAGATAGGCGAACCCAACGACGCCGTTGGCCGTGCCGAGGCTGCCGACGGGGACTGCGGCCGCGAGTAGTTTCGAGACCGCCGGGAAGCCCGTGCTCTCGCCGACGCCGAGCAGCATGCGCAGCGCGATCAGTGCGACGAAGCTTACGGCAAAGCCGAACAGAATGGTCGCAGCGGCCCACACCACGAGCCCGGCGGCGAGCACTCGAGCAGCACCGAAACGCTCCGCGATCCAGCCTACCGGGATCTGCATGCAGACGTAGGTCCAGAAGAATGCCGAGGAGAGCATCCCGAACTGCTTGTTGCTGAGGCCCAGTTCGCTCATGAGTTGCGGACCGGAAGTCGCCAGCACGCCGCGATCGACGTAATTGATGAACAACACCGCGGCGAGCATCAAGACGAAAGGACTGTACGCAGAAGTGGCGCGTCGTGTCGCAGCAGCTGCTGAATCAGGCGCAGCACCTGTGGTCGCGTCGAGCGGTGCGCGGCTCGCCGAGTTCAGGTGGCGTAGTCCGGTTCGCGGCGATCGAGCATGCGTTTGAGTGCGGCGAAATGCAGTTCAGGGCGGGGGTGCCCGCCAACGTTACCGCCTTGATTGAACTGCGCGACCGTTCTGCGTATCACGTCTTCAGGGATAAGCCGTAGCGGCCGTCCCGTCGATAGCGCGAGAATCTGCGCCTGCGCGGCACGCTCGAAAAAATACAGTCGCTCGAAGGCTTCCGGGATCGTCGCGCCGATCACGAGCACGCCGTGATTGCCGAGCAGCAGCACGGATTTTTGGCCAAGCACGGCCGCCATGCGCTCGCCCTCGCGATGGTCGAGCGCAAGCCCGTTGTAATGGGGGTCGTAGGCGATGTCGTCGTAGAAGCCGAGCGCCGTCTGCACCGCCATCTCGAGACGCGGGTTCTCGAGCATCGAGAGTGCGGTCGCATAGGGCATATGGGTGTGGAGCACGCAGGTTGCGCGCGCGCTCAGGCGGTGCACGGGCGCATGGATATGCAGGGCGGTGTCTTCGACCGGGCCGGAACCGGTGATGACTCGGCCGTCGAAATCCACCTCCATGAAGTGGCTCGCCCGGACTTCCGACCAATGCAGACCGAAGGGCGCGAGATAGAACCGGTCGCGATGGCCCGGCACCAGCACGGTCATGTGATTGTCGATGCCCTCGTGGAGCCCGAAATGCACGCCCAGCCGATGACAGGCCGCAAGGTCGATCTTGGCCTGGCGCGGAGCGGCTTGGCTCAGATTCACCGGCTGGAGATTGGCGTTCATTGACTCGAGTATAGCCCGCGGTCCGCGCGATTTGCGATGTGATTCCGGTCACGCATGGCGGCTGCCATGCTCCAGATTATGACGCGTCGGCCGATGACATCCCAGTAGCACAGGAAGCCTATCGATGACCGTCATCCAGCCCGTATCCGCCCAGGGCCCTCGCGGGTATACGCTCGTCGAGCTCGTGCTCGTCATCGTGATTGCGGGAATCCTGGCCGCCGTCGCGGTGCCACACTTTTTCGACAATCAGGTGTTCAGCCAACGTGGGTACGCCGACGAGCTGGCGGGCGCCTTGCGTGCCGCGCAGAAGGCCGCTGTGGCCTCCGACTGTCCGACCGAGGTCGCGGTCACGGCCGGCAACTACCTCGTGCAACAGCAGGCCGCCGCCGGTAACACCTGCAATCCGAACGACAACACCTGGTCGACCCCGGTCATCGCGCTCGATGGTGCCGCCGTACAGGGCACGGCGCCGGCCGGCGTCACGGCGAGCCCCACCGGCAGCTTTGTGTTCACGGGTAGCGGTGCGCTGAGTGCAAGTCCCGCGACCAGTCTTACCGTCGGCTCGCATACGATCTCGATTGATGCCACGACCGGCTTCGTGCAGGTGCAATGAGCGACCAGCAGCGAATACGGCAGCGGGGACTCACCCTGATCGAACTCGTGGTCGCGATCACGATCGTCGCGATTGCGGCGGCTGCGGTGCTCGGGGCGATGTCGACTATTACGGCGCGCGGTGCCGAGATCATGGTGCGCCAGCAAGCGGTAGCGATCGCGGATGCGTATCTGGAGGAGATTCTCTTGCAGCCGGTCGTGCCGCCGCCGGGCGCCGCAACACCGACCAGCCGGGCGAATTTCAACGACGTCGACGAGTACAACGGTCTCCTCGATGTCGGTGCCCGGGACCAATTCGGCAACCCGCTCGCGAACCTGTCTGCCTATACGGTGAGCGTCGCGGTCGTCCAAACGAGTGCGCTGCCCGGCATCACCGCGGTCAATGCGCGGCGCATCGATGTCTCGGTTACGGATCCGAACGGCGTCGTGGTGACGTTGTCGGGATATCGGACGAACTACTGAAATGCGAACGCCGCGCAACACCGGGATGACCTTGATCGAACTCGTCGTCGTGATCGCGATCGCGGCGGTGTGCCTGACGTTCGTGACGATGTTCGTGACCACGCCGATCGACGCGTACACGGCACAGGCGCAACGCGCGAGCCTGACCGATGCCGCGGACAGCGCCTTGCGGCTCTTGTCGCGTGACCTGCGCTCGGCACTGCCCAACAGCGTGCGCATTGCGAGCAGCGGCAGCGTCGTCGCGCTAGAGCTGCTCGCGACCGCGGATGGCGCGCGCTATCGCGATAACGGGCCGTTGACCGATCCGACGCAATGGCTGGATTTCACGACCGCCGACACGGCGTTTGCGACCACCGTGCCGTTCTCACAGGTCAGTTTGCCGTACAGCTCGACGAGCGGCTACCTGGCGATCTACAACGTCGCCGTGCCGGGTGCGAATGCCTATGCGCTCACGAACGTAATCACGCCCCCGGGCACGCAGATCACAATCAAGGCGGGATCCGCGCCGAACGCCCAGCTTGTGACGCTGAATCCCGGCTTCCAATTCTCCTGGGGCTCGCCCGGCAAGCGCGTCTACCTGGTCAGTGGTCCCGTGAGCTATCTCTGCGATACCTCGACGGGCCTCTTGATGCGCTATTCGGGTTACGCGATCAGCAGCACACAGGCGACCAGCGCTGCAGCGCTGCTTGGCGCGGGGGCGAGCGCCGGAGAGGTGGCGGCGAACGTCGCAGCCTGCAACTTCACGTATACGCCCGGAACGGCCGAGCGCGTCGGCATGGCGACCCTGTCGCTGCAGCTCGTCAGCGGCACGCAGCAAGTACAGCTCCTGCATCAGGTGCATTTGGTGAATGCGCCATGAGGTCGCGTGGCTTTGCCTTGGTGCCGGTGCTGTTTCTGATCGTGGTTGTCGCGCTGCTCGCGGCGGTCGCATTGCGTGTATCCATGGGGCAACAGCAAGCCGTGACCGCGAGCCTCAGCGAAGCGCGGGCTCTAGCCGCCGCCGAGACCGGCATCGATTGGGGCGCATATAGCGCACTCAACGGCAGCTGCGCGGGAACGACCTTGCAGCTCACGGAGGCCGCGCTCAGCGGGTTCACGGTGATCGTCACCTGCACGGCCACCGCCTTCACGGAAGGCAGCGTCAACTACCAGTCCTACACGATCGCATCGACCGCGACCCTGGGCAGCTACGGGACGCCGGATTTCGTGCAACGCGTGGTGCGCGCGACCTTCACCAGCGCCACCTGAGCGCATCGCGCAAGATTCCCTGCGCCCCGCATCCTGCAAAGCGGTAATTCCGTGTGACGCAGTCGACACTTGCGTCGTGTGCGGCGCCGCTGTCGCGGATGCTGGACGTCGCCAGCCGCCGACAAGCCTATGGACCGCCCGGCTTGCCTATCATCGCAGTCATGAGAACCTCAGGCGAACAATCGGCACTGGAAGCTTGCGGGCGCACGCTTGCGGCCTTCGCCGAAATCGTGCGTGCGCTCGTGCCGGAAGTGCTGAGCGTGTCGTTTCACGATGCGCGCGCCGAGACTCTGTGGCTCAGCGAGGATTTCCTATTGCCCGAAGATCATGCGCTGGTAGAGGCCGCGATGGCGAACGGCGATGCGGCCACCGCCGTATTCGACGCCGAGGAGAAGGACGAGCGCCGCTACGTCGTGGTCATACCGCTGCGCACGCCCGAAGGGGAGGTCTGTGGTGCCGTGCGCTTAGGTGTCGATCCCGATAGCGCGGAGACCTTGGCGCCGGCTTCGTTGGGATTGCGGCTCGCACCCCTGTTCCTGTGCGTGTCGGAGGAGTTCGCGCGCGCCAATTGCGGACCGCGGCGCTCGGTGCAGGACGCCGAGCGCCTGGGCCAGATTGAGCAGGCGCTGCGGGGCGAGGACTATGAATTGTTCCTGCAGCCGATTCATTCGCTGCGCGGCGAGGAAGCGGCTGCGCGTTACGAGGTGTTGCTGCGTTTGCGCCTGCAGGATCAGAGTCTCCTCGAGCCGGACGCGTTCCTCGGTCTCGCCACGAATTTGAATCTGCTCGCCTCGATCGACCGTTGGGTCGTGCGCAATCTGCTCGTCTGGCTGCTCACGCATCGCAAGCATTGGGCGCGCGCTCCGACCGTGTTCGCGGTAAATCTGTCCGTGCAGGCGCTGGTCGATCCGCAATTCGTGAGTTACGTGGAAGCCTGTCTCGAAAAGAGCCGCATCCCACCCCAGGCGCTCTGCTTCGAGATTGCGGAACGCTCGGCCTCCTCGGGTAATCCAGGGGTCGCGCTCGCCATGAAGCGGCTCGAATCGCTGGGCTGCGAAGTTGCGCTCGATCAATTCGGTATCACGGCTCCGGCTTATGGTTATCTGCGCGACGTACCGGCCAACTATTTCAAGATCGACCGGTCGCTCGTTACTGCCGCGCCCAGCGATCGCGTCGCGACCGCAATGATCTCCGCGATCGTGCGCATGGCGACCACGCTCGGCGTGCAGACGGTCGCGGGCTCGGTGGAGTCGGACAGCGAACTCGATGCGCTGCGGCTGCTCGGTGTGGACTATGCGCAGGGCTACTTGCTGGGGCGTCCGCAGTCCCTGGAACGCTACGTGTTCGAGCCCGCCGAGGGATAGACCCAGCCGAATCCGCGCGCGCCGGGGTGCCCGTCACGCGAATAGATCTCCCTGGGTGTCCGGCGCAGCAGTTTCCTCCCGCTTGTTCGCCGCTGTTCGCTTGCGCACCGCACCACCACCTTGACCCGAGGGCGGCAGGCCGCTCTTACGTGAGCCGTGGCGCGCCTGAATCGAGTCCGCCTCGGCACGGGCTTCGGGCGACTGGCGCACGCCATAGAGCCGTTCCTTGGCGCTGCGCAAAGCGGATTTCTCATCGACGATGGGTGCCGGGTAATCAGCGCCGATCATGCAGCCGGCCTCGCGTTGCTCCGTCGTGCTCATGCGCCACGGCTCAGCCAATTGAGCGAGCGGCACGCGCGCGAGTTCCGGCAGCCAGCGCCGGATGAACAAGCCCTCGGGGTCCTGGTCTCTGGCCTGCTTCGTCGGGGAATACATGCGCAAAGTGTTGATGCCCGTGGTGCCGCTTTGCATTTGCATCTGGCTCCAGTGGATGCCGGGCTCGAAGTCGAGAAACTGGCGCGCGAGAAACACACCGGGCCTGCGCCAATGCAACCAAAGGTGGTAGCTTGCGAAGCTCACGAGCATCGCGCGCATGCGGAAATTCAACCAGCCTGTCGCGAGCAGGGAGCGCATGCAGGCATCGACCATCGGATAACCGGTCCGGCCCGCGCACCAGGCCGCGAAGCGCTCCTCGTCGAATTCATCGGCACGCAGTTCGTCGTAGGCTCGCGCGAAGTTCTGGAATTCGATCGTGGGCTGATCCTCGAGTTTCTGCATGAAATGGCAATGCCAGCGCAACCGGCCCGCGAAGCCACGCAAGGAATAGGCCAGCTGCCGCGACGGCGCGGCGGCTATTGCCGCAACGCTTGCCTGGTGCACCGTGCGCAGGGAAATCGTACCGAAGGCAAGGTGTGGACTCAGGCGGCTGCACCCGGACGCGGCGGCAAGCGGATTGCCCAGCGTCCGCCGATAGTGCGCGCCGCGCTCGGTCAGGAAACTCGCGAGAGTGTGCTGGGCCGCGAGTTCGCCGGCAGCCTGCAGAGTCTTGGCGTGCGCGCGCAGTCCCAAGTCGGTTGGCGTGGGCAGCGCCGGCTGCGCTGCCGAGGTCGCCGCGCGGAAACCTTGGCTCAAGGGGAGTACGGGTTCGTCCATGCGCGACTGCCATGCGGCCGACCAGCCGGCGCGCGATCGAAGCCTGCGGATCACGCCGTTCTGCGGAAATTCACGCCACCCTATCTCGTGCACCGCGCACCAACGGCCGATCTCGAGGTCCCGCGTGTAGGACCAGCCTGGCCCGGTCTCTTCGTGGCTCAGCAACTGCGTGAACGAAAATTCCGAGTGCAATTGCGCCAACACGGGCACCGCGGATCCGACGCGCACCAGCAGAGGCAGACCCCGTTCGGCGAGCCTTGCGCGCAGTTCGCGCAGGCAGCCGAGCGCAAAGTCCACGTGGCTTGTGTCGCACTCCGGGCTTTGCAGCCATTCGGGCTCGAACACATACAGCGCCAACGCGTCTTGAAAACCCGTAGCGGCCGCGAGCGGCGCGTGGTCGTGTACGCGCAGATCCCGTTTGAACCAGACCAAGGCACGTGAGAGCGACATGTCCCGCATGTTACCCAGGGCCAAATCGCTGTGACGATTGTCGAGGGTGCAGCGACCACCTTGCAGCCGCGCCGCGCGAGCGACCGAAACCCTGGCGCGGGCCCGGTTTGTCGGTCTTACGGTATGATCGGCCCACGAAAAGGAACAGGGCGTGCGCTGTGCAAAATCCCGGGCCCCCGGCGGAGACCTCGAGAGCGGTCTTTTTGAGCTACGCTTCGCAAGATGCGGACGCAGCGCGCCGACTTTGCGACGCGCTGCGCGCAGGCGGGATCGAGGTCTGGTTCGATCAGAGCGAACTGCGTGGTGGCGACGCATGGGATACGGCGATTCGTCGGCAGATCAAATCCTGCGCGCTGTTCATTCCCGTTATCTCGCGCAACACCCATGCGCGCGAAGAGGGTTATTTCCGGCTCGAATGGAAACTTGCCGTCGATCGCTCGTATCTGATGTCGCCCACCAAGGCCTTCCTGCTTCCGGTCGTCGTCGACGACACCGGCAACGATGACGAACATGTGCCCGAGCGGTTTCGTGAGGTACAGTGGACGCGACTCCCAGGTGGCGAGGCGTCGACGGCATTCGTGGCGCGCGTCGCGCGCCTCCTGAGCGGCGAGCCGGCACCGGCTTCGGCCGCTCCAGCCGTGGCTACGCCCGCTGCGCATGCTTCACAGCGCGCCAAGGCGGTATGGTTGGCGGCGCTTGGCCTCTTGGTGCTGGGCGGGGTCTGGTTTGCGGTCGACAAGCTCAGGCCGCCGACACACCAACCAAGCGAGATTTATTCGGGGTTGGCGTCCGGCGCCAAAGCGCAGCAATCGCCTGCCGTGGTGTCGCCCGGCGTCAGCCAAAATTCGATCGCGGTACTACCGTTCACGGACATGAGCGAGAAGAAAGATCAGGAATATTTCTCTGATGGTCTTGCCGAGACGCTCCTGGATTTACTCGCCAAGACCCCCGGGCTGCACGTGATCGCGCGAACGTCGTCGTTCTCGTTCAAGGGTAAATCGGATGACATTCCGACGATCGCGCAAAAGCTCCGTGTCGCCAACGTGCTCGAAGGCAGCGTGCGCCGCTCCGGCAACCATTTGCGGGTAACTACGCAGCTGATTCGCGCGGCAGACGACGAGCATCTGTGGTCCGAGACCTATGATCGCCAGATGAGCGATGTCTTCAAGGTGCAAGACGATATTGCCGCCGCCGTTGTGGCCGCCCTCAAGCTCAAGCTGGCGCCTGACCAGAAGACGGCCTCGCAGCGCACGGTCAGTCCCGATGCCTATGTCGAGTACTTGATCGGTGAGAAAGCCGCCGACCGTTTCGATCATCAAGGGTTCCAACAAGCGCTGGTGTCCTTCAAGAAGGCTGTCGCGATCGACCCGGAGTACGGCGCCGGGTATGCCGGCATCTCGTTCGCAGAGCTCATGGTGGCCGATGACGAAAACGATGCGGGTGGCTTATTGCGCGCTCAAGCCGCCGCGGACAAAGCCATCGAACTCGCGCCGAACGATGCAGCGGGATATTTTGCGCGCAGTTTCATCCGCACACTGCGCACCTGGGATTGGGTGGGCGCCCAGGCGGATATCGAGCGGGCAATTGCGCTGGACCCGGGTTCTGCCGAGGGCCATACAAGGTACGGTTTGCTGCTGCTCGCGCTCGGACGTGTGTCGGAGGGCAGGGAGGAGCTGCGCAAGTCCGTCGAGCTCGATCCGCTCGCGACCGGCGCTTGGGCCTTTCTCGCGCGTGCGCAAATGGCGGAGCGGGATTTTCCTGCGGCGCAGGATTCCCTCAGGCACGCGCTGGAGATCAGTCCGGACGCGCCTCGCCCGCTGGGTTTTCTCGGCTTTCTGCAGCTGCTGGAAGGACATCCGGCCGATGCGCTGTCGACGTTCCGGCGAATCAAGGATTCCGACTGGCTGTTGCTCACCGGTGTCGCGACCGCCGAATATAGCTTAGGTCATGCCAAGGAGTCGCAGGCAGCGCTCGAGCGACTCCAGGCAGGTTTTGCGGAATCGGCCGCCTACCAGATCGCCGAAGTTTATGCCTGGCGTGGCGAGAAGGACCTGGCGTTCAACTGGTTGGAGCGCGCGTATGCACAGCGGGATGCAGGCATGACGGTGCTGGCGCTCGATCCCGTCTTGGACTCGTTACGCGGCGACCCGCGATTCGCGGCCCTCAAACGTAAATTGGGCCTCCCGACTTAAGACCGCTACGCCGCGCCCGCTGCGCCGAATAGCGCGTCTGTGTCACAGTACGCCTATGACACTCCTGCGCTTCACGCTGCAACCGGGCCAGTCGATCTTTGACCAGGTCGTGTTCGCTGCGGCAAAAGCCTTCGTCAGCGGGGAATTCCAGCCCGGGCAGGCGTTCCCGTCGGTGCGCGCACTCGCGGCCGATCTCAAGATTCATCCCAACACCGCCCATAAGGTCGTACAGCACCTGTTCCAGGAGCGTTGGCTAGAGTCGCGACCGGGAATCGGCACCGTGGTTGCGGCGCGGCCGGAAGTACGGGCGGGCGATCGCAAGCGCCCGTGGAGGCGATTGCAAGGACCGTGGGCTTTCGCAGTGACGATGCATTTCGTCGCGCCTTTCTGCGTCGTTTCGATATTTCACCGAGCGAATGCCGCCGGCGATTTCCCCCCGTTTCAACTCAAGACTCTGGAGAGCTGCATGTTCCTGTCGCGTTGCCTGAAATTGGCTAGTCCATTGCTGTTGGTGCTCACGGCCGCGTTCGGCGAGACCACCACGGGTCCAAGCTATAAGGCCGATGGCTCGCTGGTCGTACCGGCCGACTATCGCGAATGGATTTTTCTGAGTTCCGGTCTCGACATGAGCTACAGCGAAAAGCTCGGCATGCAGGATCATTCCATGTTCGACAATGTGTTCGTAAACCCGGAGGCCTGGCGGACGTTCAAGGCGACCGGTCACTGGCCCGACAAGACGGTGTTCGTCATGGAGAGTCGCCGCGCAGACAGTCACGGGTCCATCAACAAGCATGGTCAATATCAAACCGAAGAGCTCATGGGCATGGAGTTTCACGTCCGGGATACCGCGCGCTTCAAAGATGGCTGGGGATTCTTTGCGGTCGATGACACGGGACCCGCGAAGTTGCTCCCCGCCTCGGCCAATTGTTATTCCTGTCATCAGAAGAATGGCGCCGTGGACACGACGTTTACGCAATTCTATCCGACAGCGAAGGCAATTGCCGCCAAAGCCGGCAGTTTGCAGGGCGAGCGATAGCCGGTCCGGCACGATTTAATGGCCGGCGCGGCCCGGCCCGGCTCGTTAGCGCCTTGAACGAGCAGGGTCGCTACCCGTCAGCTTGCGCACGTATTCGTCCGCGATGCTTCCTTCCGTACTGCGGTCGAGCGCCGTGAGTACCAAATGCGCGAGGTCGTACGATTGCAGTAAATCGTGAGCTATTATCGCGTAATTCCGAAGCCGAGAGGTCGACATGCCTTCGAGCCGCATCCAATCCCGGACGTAGATCGCATCGGTCCACAGATATTGGCGAAACCCAGCGTTTATGTTGCCTTGAGGAGCCAATGGCTTGAACGCGCGGCTGCCGAACCCGGTAAACGTATGGAACTGAAAACCCTGTGCCCGCAAAAAAATGTCGATATCGGCGAATAGCGGCTGACCTTGATAAAGTTCGATGAACTCAACCTCAGTTTGAACGACCGACGTACTCGACAGGACGCGCATCGCGTTCTTTAGGATTGACAGCTCGGCTCCCTGCACATCGATTTTGATGAGATCGACGTCCGTGATCTCTGCGATGTCGTCGATTCGTCGCGTACTCACCGGGTGTGTCGCAATCGGTGTCATGACCTCCGCCAAGTTCTGGAATTTCTCCAGCAGTCGCGAATTGGGTGGATAGAGAGAACCGGTCGGGCCCCAATTTGTTTCGTGGAATGTTGCCTGAGTCCCGTCACCGGCGAAGCAATTGAAGATTCGATGCGGTTCTCCGTACTCCTCGTTCAGGCCTGCGCAAGCCTGCTGATCTGGTTCAAAAGCGAACAAGCAACCGACACCAGCATCCATCAGTGGCTGGTAGGGCGGATTTTCATCGACGCGTGCAGCACCAACATCAAGAATATTGATTTGGGTTCCGGCCGGAAATAGTTCCAATAGACTCCACATGATCATTTACCACGCTCGTCAAATACTCATTGGCAGCTTTGTCTGAACGGACTCGATGACGTCGTCTCGATCCGCTGACGCGCCGGGGTCGCTAGTCTAATCTGGGGACAGCTGTTTGTGCAGCAGGTCAGGGAAATGGATGCCGTTCGTCGCCGAATACGCGTGCCCATTAGCGCAAATTCAATGCTAATCAAGAATGGAGAGTGATTCGCCTGGGCGAAAACATAGTTGCGCTTCACAATGGACTTCGACCGGGTGAACATACTTCGCTCGTTACTTGCAACCCGAAGCGTGTCCAGCCGCTATACCGGTGGGTGAGCCGATGGCGTGGTAGCCTGTCAGCTGAGTGGCTTTCTGCAGCATCCGCACCCCCTCCGGCCGCCGCGTGGCCGCGCGTCACCTTGAAACCGGCGCCATCCGCCACGATGATGGCCGTAATCCGCCAGCGAGGTCAGCATCATGAAGAAGTATCAAAAGAACCCGGAAGCTATCGCGAAGCTCTCCGCGGAGCAGTATCGAGTCACGCAGCAGAGCGGCACCGAGCGACCCGGTACGGGCGCTTATTTAAAGAATAAGGAGCCCGGGATCTACGTCGACATCGTCTCGGGCGAACCGCTGTTCGCGTCGTCGGATAAATACGAGTCCGGCTGCGGTTGGCCGAGTTTCACCAAGCCCATCGACCCCGTCTACGTGCTCGAGAAGTCCGATGGTTCGCACGGCATGGTGCGCACTGAGGTGCGTTCCGCGCATGGCGACAGTCACCTGGGCCATGTTTTTGAGGACGGACCCATCGACCGAGGCGGCTTGCGCTATTGCATCAATTCGGCCTCGTTACGCTTCGTGCACCGCGACCAGATGGCCGCCGAGGGCTACGGCGAGTATTTGGACCAAGTCGAGGATCACCGCTAGTCTCCTCAGGCGCGCCCGGCTTTGCCGGGCCTAGCGATCGCTGACCTCGATCATGTTGTCATCCGCGATCCGGTCGATGAGCTTGTTGTAAGGGTCGATGCCCGCGAAGGTCGGCTTCTCATCCACGGTGATCGTGTACGTCTGGCGCTCCTGCATCATCATCTTCTTCTCGAGGAATAGCGGCTTCTCCTCGTCCTTCTTGCCGCTGAACACGCCGATCTCGATGTAGTCGGCGAGCCGCATCGGTGTCTCTTTGCCATCGGCATCGACCTGTGACTTGCGTGCTTGGACCTCGAGCGTCACCTCGTATTTGCCGGCCGGCGTCCGACGCGCGGTTGCGGTCAATGCCTTGTCGTCATAGAGCACGATGCGGTTGAAGCCGTCGTCGATGAGGTACTGGAACTCGGCAGGTGTTTGCGCGCGTAACGCGTCGACCAATTGGCGCGTGTCCGGGTAGACCTGGTCCACGGCCTCGAGGCCGCCCATCGTGTTCGTCGCATCGGTCTGATTGGCGGCGTTCGTGTAACGGTGTTGCATCAGGAAATTATGCAAGGCGAGGTTGACCTTGTCCTCGCCGATGTAGTCCGCGAGCGTGTACATGATTTGGCCGCCCTTGCTGTACCAAACGTAGTCCTCGCGCTCGACGAGCGCCAGCGGTCGCTCGTGGCGCACCTCGTCGGCGCGACCACGCAGATAGCGGTCGAGGAAATGGCGCAGCACGCGGTGCATATAGTCCTTGCCGTATTTCTGCTGCATGACCATGTAGGCCGAATACTGGGCAAGTGTCTCGGACATCATGTTCGACCCTTGCACCCGGCCGCCGATCAATTGATGGGCCCACCACTGGTGACCGAGTTCGTGTGCAGTCACGAAGTAGCTGAGATCCACGTCCGTCGGTTTTGCGAGCCGAATGATGAAGCCGATCGACTCCGAGAACGGCACCGTGTTCGGAAACGACTGCGCGAAGCTCCGGTAGCGCGGGAACTCCATGATCCGGTATTGCTTGAACTGGAATGGGCTGAAGTTCTTTTCGTAATAGGCGAGGCCGGCACGCGCGCTCGCGAGCATGTCGTCGATGTCGTAGGGATGGGCGGGATCGTAGTAGACCTCGAGATTGATCGGACCGTGCAAGCCTTGGTATACCTCGCGGCGCACCTGATAGCGTCCAGAAAGGAACGAGTAGAAGTTCAGCACATGGGTGTCGCCCATGCTGTATTCGTAGTAGTGGCGACCGTCCTTCACCCAGTCGCGCTGCAGGTAACCGGGCGCGATCGCGATCTGATCGGCGCTCGTACTCACGATCGCATGAAAGCTGATCCAATCGGAATTCGGCGTGAACAGGTTCATGCGCGCATGCACGGGATCGCCACGCGGTGCCATATCCTGCAGTGGGCCCAGACCTTCCTCGCGTCGTCGCCGCGGATCATCGATTTCGCCGTCGGCGCTGTAGCCGATGTCGGGGAAGAATTCGCGATCGAAGAACGTGCCGTTATAGGCGAATTGCGCCAGTTCATTGCCATCCCGGAAGCCCGGGGATTGGTGACTGAGGTCGAAGCTCATCGTCACGACCTCGCCCGGCGCGAGCGGCGTGTCGAGCTGATAGATCGTGTAGGCGTTGCGCGCTGACTGGCTAAGGAGATGAAACGGCCGGTCGAAACTGACGTGACTCACCGATTCGTGTGCATCGGTGACATGGATCCGCGGGATGGCTACGGAGGTCTTGTTCTGCAGCGTGAAACGGCCCTTGCCTGTAAACGAGCGATGCGCCGGATCGATGTCGATCGTTGCGTCCACCGCAGTGACTTTGGGCTGGGGCAGGAGTTCGTATCGCTTGAACTGCCGCTCGTAGTCCGCGGCGATGTGGCGCCGATCTTTGGAGTTCAGGTACTCGTTGAGCACATGCGTGTTGTAATAGAACCAAGCGCCCGCACCGATCGCGAGCAGCGCAAAGGCGCCCGCGATGAATCCGAGCGCGGGCGCACGACCTAACCCTAAGCGCGCGCGGGCGCGCAGCCCGTCCTCGGCACCGCGTCGTGTCAGCGCGATCGAGACGACGCCAAACACGGCGAAAATCGCGAACCAATACAGGATGGCCCAGGTCATGGCCGGTACGAAATGTCCGTAGCCGTTCATGTCAGAGTAGGTGTACGGCGGTACAGCACCTGGGAGATACAGCGTATTTTCCCAGCCAAAATTGAACAGCACGGTCTGCAGCACGAACGTGCCGATCACGATCCCGTGGCCCAGGAATTTGTTCGACACGACGGTCTGAATGAACATCGCGAACAGCGCAAAGGCCATGATTTGCGGGAACACGACGAAGTACAATTCTTGGACGTATTGATAGACCTCGTAGTGGTAATAGCCCTTGAGTGTTTGCATCGCCATGCCGACCAGCATCGTGACCGTGAGCAAGACCAGTTCCACGAACGCGATCGCCGTCAGCTTGGACAGCCAGTCGGTCGCCTCGGCCATGGGAAGCGCGTCGTGGATGCCGTCGAAGCGGTTGTCGCGCTCGCGCCAAATGAGTTCGGCGGCGTAGAGTCCCGCGACGATATAAAAGAACAGGGTCGCGCTGCCCTCGACGGCCTGCAGCATCAGATAGGTCACGGGCCAGACGTTTTGGCCATTGACCCGACCGGCGAAGAAGCCGTTGTTGATCGCGAAGACGACCAGGAGACCGACGATGGCCCAGAACGGGATCTCGCGCACGATCGTGCGGATGCGCAAAACGGTCAGCGTCCGATATTGCGCAAAGGTCGTGCGAAATCCGAAAAGCTGTTGCACACGCGGTAAGCGACTGGTCACCAAGGACCGCACGCGCGGTTGCGCTGAATCGTCCTGTTCGCGCGCTTTCGCCGCGCGCTTGCCCTGTGAGCGCAGGGTCAGCGCTTCGACCGACATCGGAAACAGCGCCCATACGCTGACCAAGGCGGCGACGCCCACGCAGAGCCAGAGGATCCGGTTATAGAGGAAGACGCCGGGTGAATAGCCGGAGAAATCCAGCGGCAGCATCAGTGTATTCTTCTCGAACACGCTCCAGTAGCGCGTGACCGCGTTCAAGACCATCGCACCCACCGGGTCGAGGATGCCGCTCCAGAAATGTTCGAGCGAGCGGGTGCCGAAGAACACCGTGATGCCGACCAAATACACCATGAAGAGCGCGACGCCCTGAAGGTACACGATGAAAATACGGCGGGTCAGCGCGGCCACCGCGAAGAACAAACTCCCGAGGAAGAAAATCTGCACGACCACGATCGTCAAGAATGGCTGCAGATACGACGAAAGATGGTTTGGCCCGATGCGCGTCTGATCCGCCCAGGGCGCGAGCGTCCCCAGCCATGTTCCGAGCAGCAGTCCGGAGAACGCGAACAGCGTCGTCACGAAGGAGCCCGCCCAGCGGCCGCCGAGATAGGCGAATTTGGAGATCGGCTTGGTGAACAGGATCTGGTAGGTGTCGCGCTGGAAATCGCGCAGGATCGAAGTACCGAAGATCGCCGCCATCACGATGAGGCCGAAGAGACAGGCATAGATGTCGTTGACGGTATTGGCATAGGCACCGTTCAAGAGCACCTTGCCGTTGCTGCCGCCAACGGGGCCGAAACTCTCGGAGGCGACGCAGAAGAACGAAAATGCCAACCACAGCAAGAAGTAGACGTAGGTCGAGAGGCTCTTGAGGCGAAAGCGTAACTCGAAACGGAAGAATTCCATGAACATGGACATCGGAGTTCCCTGGGCGCGCGCTTAATGCTTGATTTGGCGTTTGAGATTGAGGAAATAGACATCCTCGAGTCCGGACGGCACAGCTTGGAACCCGGCGCCCGGAGAGCTCGGTGCGAACACGCGGATTTCGTGTTGCCCGGCGATCAAATGCGTGCTCACGATCGTCAGGCTGGATTCCAGCGCACGCAGCTCCTCGTCGGTCGCAACGATGCGCGACCAGATCTGGCCGTCCAAGGCGCGCAGGGAATCCTCAGGAGCCCCTTCCAACAAGACCTGGCCCGCGGCGATGATCGCCATACGCGGGCAGAGCTCGCGCACATCCTCGACGATGTGCGTGGAGAGAATCACGGTCACATCCCGACCGATCGACGAGAGCAGATTCAAGAAACGATTGCGCTCGGCCGGGTCGAGACCGGCGGTCGGTTCGTCGACGATGATCAGGCGCGGATTGGCGAGCAAGGCCTGGGCGATTCCGAAGCGCTGCTTCATGCCGCCGGAGTAGGTCGAGAGCGCCTTCTTGCGCACGTCCCAGAGATTGGTTTGGTTCAACAGCGCTTCGACGATTTCCTTGCGCTGGGCCGCCACCGTGATGCCTTTGAGCACCGCGAGGTGATTCAGCATATCGAGCGCCGACATCTTCGGATAGACGCCGAATTCCTGCGGCAGGTAGCCCAAGATCTTGCGGACTTCGTTCTTTTGGGTCAGCACGTTGAGACCGTCGAGATCGATGCTCCCGGAGTCGGGATCTTGCAGCGTTGCGATGGTGCGCATCAACGAGCTCTTGCCGGCGCCGTTCGGGCCCAAGAGCCCGAACATATTGTTGCCGATGGTCAATGAGAGATTCCGCAGGGCGTGCACGCCATTCGGATAAGTCTTTGATAGTCCCGAGATCATCAAGGTCATTGGCGCGCTCCTGCGGCTTCGTCGTGAATTCGATTGCTGCACGGTAACATGCGCGTTTAGCGCCCGAAATCTGGTAACGACGAGTTCGTCCCAGCGGTCGACGATCTGGTCCCAGTGGGCAGCAGCGCCTATCAGGGGGTGGCGGAGATACTTTGCAATTCGATCGTGCGGCTGACCGGATAGCCGGTAGTCGGCAGGGTGCCGCTCACCGCGATGCTGATCTGTTGCTTGAGCGTGTAGAGAGTCGCGGTATCGCGCCAATTGGTGACGGTCTGAGTCCGGGTCGTGCCGTCCGCATCCGTCCACGTGATCGCGCTCTGGAATTTTAGCGCGGTGTACGTGCCTGCCGGGACCGTGATCGATTCAACGTCGACCACCGACCCCTGCTGTGTATAGCTCACGGGTGCCGAGCCGTTATCGCAGCTCTGCGTGTAATCGATCTGCCAGGTTTGGCCAACTTGGACCGGAAAATCCGGTCCGTTCGCATGCGGCGTGTACGTGCAAGTGACTAGCGCACCGGTCTCGCCGGTGAATGTATAGCCGATCTCCTGGCCACTATCGTTGTAGTTTTCATTCTCGGTCGTGACCGCGTAGTTCGTGCCGTTGACGATCGTCGAGGCACCCGTCGTGCTTTGCACCAGCGCGGTGTACGAGCCGTCGGAATTGACCATGGAGACCGTATCGCTATAGCCGATATTGATCGTGTTGTCGGAGTTGTCGACGATGGTCTCGGCGAGTATCCGGGTCACGCCGGACACCGGCGGAACGAAGGCGTAGGAGGTCCCGGATCCTCCGCTGTTTCCGGAACTGTTGCTACCGCCGCAGCCCGCCGCAAGCAAGGCGACGACGCCGAGGGTCAAGGGTTTCTTCGGCGCCATCGTTCGATCCTCCATGATTCGCCAGTCTCCAGTGTAAGCAATTACCCAAGCGACTTCATTCGTTTGGAAGGCGCGTTGTATGATTCGCAAAGTCCCGAAGTTTACCGGATCGGCAAGTCATGACCCCCAATTTCATTGCGCGCCCGTGATGAGTTCTTATCCGCAGCGCATCGTTTGCCTCACCGAGGAACCGACCGAAGTGCTCTATGCGCTTGGGGAGCAGGATCGAATCGTCGGGATCTCGGGCTTTACCGTGCGCCCCTTAGGGGCGCGCCGCGAGAAGCCCAAAATCAGCGCATTCACGAGCGCGAAAATCGAGCGCATCCTCGCACTGCGGCCTGACCTGGTCGTCGGTTTTTCCGATCTTCAAGCGGATATCGCCAAGGAACTCATCAAGGCGGGAGTCGAGGTGTGGATCAGCAATCATCGCTCCGTGCCGGGCATTCTCGGCTATGTGCGTCGCCTGGGTGCCATGGTGGGTGCGGCTGAACGTGCCGACCACTATGCGTGGGCGCTCGAGCAGCGCATCGCGCAGGTACGACGGCGCGCCCTGCTGTTCCCGCGCCGTCCGCGTATCTATTTCGAGGAATGGGACGAGCCCATGATTACCGGCATCCGCTGGGTGAGCGAGCTGATCGGGATCGCGGGTGGTGAGGATATCTTTGCGGAGCGCGCTACGTGCTCCCTGGCGAGGGATCGCATCCTCGCCGATTCCACGCACATCATCGATCGTGCGCCCGACATCATGTTCGGATCCTGGTGCGGCAAGCGATTTCGTCCCGGTCTCGTCGCCGAACGACCCGGGTGGCGCGACATTCCCGCCGTACGCGACGGCGAGTTACACGAAATCAAATCGCCCTTGATCCTCCAGCCGGGTCCGGCTGCGCTCACGGATGGACTCGATGCCATCCACCAGGTAATCCGCAGTTGGGTGGAACGCGCAGACTCAGGCCGGACGGTAACGATGGCTGCGGCGAATCTCGTATGATCACGACCCCTCAACTCAAGGACTCAAATCATGTCTGATCTCACGCTCTGGGGTTTCAGCGGTTCCACTTACGTGCGCACGGTGCGCATGCTGCTGGCTGAGAAGGGGGTATCCGACTACCGGCAAGAGCCCGTGGACGTGCTGAAGGGCGAGCCCAGGAGCGCGGAGCATCTCGCGCGCCATCCGTTCGGTAAGGTACCGGTGCTGGATCACGACGGACTGCGCATACTCGAGACCTCGGCGATCGTGCGCTACCTCAATGACGAGTTGTCCGGGCCCTCGCTGGTTCCTGCGTCGCCGAAGGACCGCGCGCGCATGGATATGATCATCGGCCTCGTCGACTCCTACGGCTACGGCGCGCTCGTGGGCGGAGTCGCGGCCTATCACCTCTTTCCAGACTTCGTCGGCGGCAAGAACGACGCTGCGCGCGCTCAGGGCATCGAGCTTGGTCGCAAGGTGCTCGAGTTCGCGATGCAGACCAAGGGCGAGTCCGCGTTCATCGCCGGGCACCTCAGCCTCGCCGAACTTTATCTCGCGCCGATCCTCGCCTACGTCGCCTTGACACCGGATTTCGCGGCCGTGTCGACCATCCCGGGATTTGCCGACTGGTGGGCGAAGATCCAGGCGCTGCCGAGCTATCAGGCCACCAACCCGATGGCCTAGCATGATTTCCTATGTTTACTACGGCACGAACGATCTCGAGCGTGCAATTCGTTTCTATGAGGCCGTCTTGAGGCCGCTCGGCATGGCGCGCTGTGTGACCAATGACCCGGCCTGGGATCGCGTCTCCGCCGGGTGGGGACTTTACGAGGACGACGGGCGCCGTGAGCTCGCGTTCTGGATCGGTACGCCCCTCAATCAGAAGCCGGCGAGTTCCGGTAACGGCAGCATGGTCGCGTTCAGCGCGCCGACATGGCAGGCGGTCGAGGCATTTCATGCCGCGGCACTTGCGCACGGCGGCGTATGCGAGGGTCCGCCGGGACTGCGACTACAGTACAGCCCGGACTTCTACGCGGCCTACGTGCGTGATCCGGATGGCAACAAACTCGCCGCGGTGTGCAGGGGCCTTACCAGTTCGGGTCCGGCAACTCGCTGAACACCTCGCGCAGCGCATAGCCCCAGCGCGTGCGGATCCTCTTGAAGTACTCGTTCTCGAGATCGATGCTGATGTGCGTGTGCAGCTTGAACTCGTCGCGGCGGATCACGGCGAGATCGAGCGGCGGTCCCACGGACAGGTTGGAGCGGATCGTGGAGTCCATCGATATCAGCGCGCATTTCGCCGCTTGCGCGAGGCTGCTGCTGCGCGAGATCACGCGGTCGATGATGGGTTTGCCGTATTTCGACTCGCCGACCTGGAAATAGGGCGTGTCGACCGAGGACTCGATGAAATTACCGGCCGCGTAGATCAGGAACAGGCGGGGCGCTTCGCCGTTGATCTGGCCGCCCAGAATAAAACTCACGTTGAACTCGTGGCCCTGGTCCTTGAGCGACTCGGCGTCGCGTTGGTAGATCTCGCGCAGTGCGTCGCCGATCACGCGCGCGGCATCGAACATGTTGATCGCGCCATAGATGCCGGAGGGTCGATCCGGTTCACCGGTGTTCTCGTGCAGCACGTGGATCACCGCCTGCGTGATCGCGAGATTGCCGGCGGAGAGCAGCACGAGCACGCGGTCACCGGGCCGCTGGAAAGTCGACATCTTGCGGAAGGTATTGATCTGGTCGACCCCGGCATTCGTGCGCGAGTCGGACAGCAGAACGAGACCGGTATCGACCAGCATGCCAACGCAGTAAGTCATGATCAGCTTGGCTCCGCCCCGCTATTGTTGTTGTTGCTCTTGCGCGGAATCGGCGACCAGCACGCTGGCCTCCATCTTCTCGCCGCCACCGCCTTGGCGCACGCCGCGCACCGGTGCGGCGTCGAGATAATCGCGGCCCACGGCGAGTCGGCAGTAGGTGCGCACGGCGGGTCGCTTATGAGTCACATCGATGCTTTGCCAGCCCGAATCCGCCCCCAACCAGACGTCGACCCAGGCGTGGCTCGCGACATCCTTGATGTCGCCGGTATAGAGATAGCCGCTGACGTAGCGCGCCGGGATGCCGAGGACACGCGAGGCGGCGAGGTAGACGTGGGCGTGATCCTGGCAAACGCCTTCGCCGCTCTTGAACGCGACGGCAGCGCTATCTTGGACGTCGCTCGTGCCGCTCTTGTATTTGACGGCGCTGAACACGGCATCGGCTAGCGCTTGCGCGCGCGCGCGCGGCTCCTTCTCGGTTTGCACGGCCGCATGCGCGAAGGCGCGCAACTCTTCGCTCGGCTTGGTCAGGGCCGTGGGGGCGAGAAAGGCAAGGGGCGATAAGGGACCATCGTCCTGGCGGCCTTCGGTATCGGTCGTCTCGACGACGCCCTGGACGATGATGCGGATCTCGCGATGCGGCTCCTCGATGGTGAGCAGATGCGAGATGTTGCCGTAGGCGTCGACTTGCTCGAGCCTGCGGCCGGGCGCGTGGATGGACCAGGCGAGCGCGCGCTGACAGGGGTCGCGTCTGGGGGTCAGATGCAGGCTCTGCACACTGTATTTGACGGGGCGATCGTAGACGTAACTCGTTTCGTGACGGATATGCAGTTGCATCCAACTCAAGCCTCCGCGGGTGGTACCAGGAAGTCCGAGGCGATACGATCGCCGAGATCGCGCAAGCGGCCCAGGAATCGTTCGAGAAATTGCGGCACGCCCTGCGCGCTGATCTCCTCCATGCGCGTGAAGTGCAGCAGGGCATGCATCTCGCCGGCGCGGCGCAGCGTTTCGATCGACTGTTCATTGGCGACCGACTTGAGATTTTGATAGACCTCCTTGCAACAGCGCAGCAGGGAGCGCGGCATGTCATCGCGCAAAATCAGCAGTTGCGCGACTTTGAACGGCGTGATCACGTCGCGGTACACGCGGCGATAGACTTCGAACGCCGACAGCGCGCGCAGCAGCACGCTCCACTCGTAAGGGTCGGGGACCGCACCGGCGTGGGCGCCGGGTTCGAGATCGTTCTGATGCACGGTCAAAATACGCGCCGTGCTGTCGGCGCGCTCGAGGAAAGTGCCGATGCGCGAGAAGTGAAACGCCTCGTCGCGCAGCATCGTGCCGATGGTGACCCCGCGCGTCAGATGCGAGCGCTCCTTGACCCACTCGACGAACTGGCCGATGTCGGCGTAGGGCGAGCGACGCGCAGCGAGGCTGCGGGCATCGAGCCACGTGGAGTTCAGCGTCTCCCAGAGTTCCGAGGTCAGCGAGCCGCGCACGGCACGCGCGTTTTCGCGCGCGGCGCGCAGGCAGCTCAAGATGCTGCCGCTATAGTCGCGGTCGAGACTCACGAATTCGAACACGGCGCGCGGTTCGATGGCGTCGTGCTTGGCCGCATAGGCCTCGGTGATGTGCAGGGCGGTCATGGTCGCGCGCAGCGACTCGTTGAGCGAATCCCCGGAATGCGGCAGCATGGACATGCGGTAGTGCGCGTCGACGAGGCGCGCGAGGCTTTCGGCGCGCTCGATGTAGCGCGACATCCAGTACAAGTGATCGGCGGTGCGGCTCAGCATGTCAGGCTTCCAGCACCCAGGTGTCCTTGGTACCGCCCCCCTGCGAGGAATTGACCACGAGCGAGCCCTCACGCAGTGCCACGCGCGTGAGACCGCCGGGCACGATGCTGACATCGCGGCCCGAGAGCACGAAGGGGCGCAGGTCGATGTGGCGCGGCGCGAGGCCGGAATCGGCGAAGGTCGGGCAGGTCGAGAGCGCGAGCGTGGGTTGGGCGATGTAACGCTCCGGCGTCGCGATGATCTGGCGCCGGAACGCTTCGATCTCGGCCTTGGTCGCCGCGGGTCCGATCAGCATGCCGTAGCCGCCGGCGCCGTGGACTTCTTTGACGACCAGGTCCTTCAGGTTCGCGAGTACGTAGGCGAGGTCATCGGGCTTGCGCAACATCCAGGTGTGCACATTGCCGATGATCGGTGACTGGCCTAGATAAAATCGGATCATCTCGGGAACGTAGGGATAGATCGATTTGTCGTCGGCGACACCCGTGCCGATCGCATTGGCGATGGTCACGCGACCGGCGCGATAGGCGGTCAGGAGGCCGGGTACGCCCAGCATGGAGTCGGGGCGAAACACCAGCGGATCGAGGAAATCGTCGTCGATGCGCCGATAAATGACATCGACGCGCTGCGGCCCCTGGGTCGTGCGCATGAAGACGGCTTCGTCGCGAACGAACAAATCTTGCCCCTCGACGAGTTCGATGCCCATCTGCTGCGCGAGAAAGGCGTGCTCGAAATACGCGCTGTTATGGGCGCCCGCCGTGAGCAGCACGACCGTGGGATCGGCAACGCCCGTCGGCGCGACGCTGCGCAGGTTTTCGAGCAGTACGTCGGGATAGTGATCGACCGGCGCAACGCGGTGCTCGGAAAAGAGCTCGGGGAACAGGCGCATCATCATCTTGCGGTTCTCGAGCATGTAGGAGACGCCCGAGGGGACGCGCAGATTGTCCTCGAGCACACGGAACTCGCCGGCCTCGTCGCGCACGATGTCGATGCCGGCAATATGCGCGTAAATACCGCCGGGCACGTCGACGCCCTGCATCTCCGGACGGTACTGCGAGTTGCAGAGCACTTGCTCGGCCGGAATCACGTCGGCCTTGAGGATCTGTTGCTCGTGATAGATGTCGTGAATGAAGGCGTTGAGCGCGCGCACGCGCTGCTTGAGGCCCGCCTCGAGGCGGATCCACTCTTCGTGCGGGAGCACGCGCGGCACGATGTCGAAGGGGATCAGGCGCTCGGCGCCCTCTTCCTGGCCGTAGACGGCAAAGGTGATGCCGACGCGATGAAACAGTGCGTCGGCCTCGGCGCGCTTCTGCGTGAGCCGCTCGGCAGGCTGAGCTTCGAGCCAGTCGGCATAGCGTCGGTATTGTACGCGCGCGCCGCCGCTGCCGACATGCATCTCGTCAAACGGTGTGTTACCCAACCAGACCCCTCGCGCTCGTTGCCCAAAAAATTAATTAAGGCCTATTAAATCACGGTCCCGGGCCTTACGGTGCGAGGTCGCGTGCGAGCTGCGCGGCCAATTCGCCGCCGACATCGCCGGGATAGCGTTTTGCGAAGTCGGCGACCAGGCGGCGCGCGACCGGCTTGACCCCGCCGCGGTCGGCCAGCCTGGCCAGGGTCAGGGTCTCGGCCGCGGTTTTCGGACGGAAGTCCGGGTCGGCGGCCAGGCGTTCGCGGACGAGATCCAAGGCTTCGCCGTTGCGCTTCAAGACGAGCAAGCGCGCGATAGTTTCCTGGGCCATACGCGTGGCAAAGCGCGGATCCGGCCAGGGCGTGATCTGCGCGGTCAGCCAGCGATAGTCTTCAGGCTCGTAACCGCGCCTAGCAAGCCAGTCTTGCAGGATTTTCCAGGCCTCGCCATTGGCGCCGATACGCACTTGCGCGTAGGCCAAAGCCACGAGTTCGAGATCGTCACGGTGCAGGGCGGCCTGCTCGCGCGCCGCTGTGCGCTCGGGCGAATGCCAAGCTTCGATACCCAGCTCGTCGCGCCGTTCGTAGAGCGCACCGCCCAGCAGGCTGAACACGGCGAGGATGCCGTACATGCCGATCAGGAACTGTAGCAATAGAAAGGGAATCCAGGCCGAAAGCAGTATGACGACTGCGGCGATCACGGCGATCAGCCCGAGCACCAGGCCGTACCAGATGCCGAGGCCGGCGATGATGTGCAGCCAGGCGGGCGGCCAGAGGGCCTTGATCGGGTTGCTTTCGAGCCCGAGCACGGCAATGCTGGCGGGCAGCGCCAGCAACAGGGCGACGCTGAGCAGGGTCGCGGGCGTTGCGCCGAGGGACTTGTCGGTGAGGTAGACGAGGGCGGCAAGGAGGGCGAGGACGGCGACTTGCACCACGGGGCGTTGCTCCCCGACCGGGTTTACCATGTTGCTGTCGAGCGGCGGTGGTTCCGGAAAGCCACGCACGGTATGGTCAAACAGAATGTACGCGTATTTGAAGAACCAGGAGTTGATCAGCAGTGCGAGCGGTATCCCCAGGAAGCCCGCTTTGGCAGCAATGGCCATGAGCACGGCAAAGACGATCACGACGCCCGCTGCATTGCCGCGCGCGGGACGCAGCAAATAGGGCCAGAAGTGCGACGGGTGGGAAGCTTGGCGCATCGCCCTCGATCATACGAGACTCGCGGTCCGACGACCTGGACCGCGCGCACAGGGCGGCTCGCTCGGACGCCCGCGGTTGCCGCTCGCGACACAACCTGGCATTGTTCCGCATCGTCCATTAAACAAGAGCGGCGCGGCAATCGAGAGCACAGCGGCGGAAGGACAATCGGCACGCTGGGCGACGCTCACGGCCTTAGGTGTGGTGTTCGGCGACCTCGGTACGAGCCCACTCTATACATTGCAGACGGTCGTGCAGGCGGCGGGCGGCCATTTCACGCCGGAGAGCGCGCTCGGCATCTTGTCCCTGATCGTCTGGACCTTGATCGTGACGATCTCGATCAAATACTGCGTATTCGTGATGCGCGCGGACAATCGCGGCGAGGGCGGCATTCTCGCGCTGATGTCCCTGGTGGGCGCCAACAGCTTTGCGCCGAAATTCAGGCTCCTCACGGGCATGGGACTGCTCGGCGCGGCGCTGATCTACGGTGACGGCGTCATCACGCCGGCGATCTCGGTATTGAGCGCCCTCGAGGGCGTCAACGAGGTCACTTCCAGCTTCAAGCCCTACGTGATGCCCGCGGCCGTTGTGATCCTGATCGCCCTGTTCGCCGCACAGCAATTCGGCACGGAAAAAATCGGCCGGGCCTTCGGCCCCATCATGTTGCTGTGGTTCGTGGTGATCGCGGTGCTCGGGTTCGTCGCGATCGTGCACCAGCCGGTCGTGCTGCTGGCCCTCGATCCGCGGCATGCGTACGCGTTCCTCAATCACTCCGGGCGTGCGGGCCTGCTCGTGCTCGGCGGCGTGTTCCTGTGTATCACCGGGGGCGAGGCGCTCTATGCGGACATGGGGCATTTCGGCAAGAAGCCGATTCGTTGGTCGTGGTATGTCGTCGTTCTGCCGGCCTTGCTGCTGAGCTACGCGGGCCAGACCGCGTTCCTGATCGACAAGGGTCAGGTCAGCGGCAATCCCTTCTTCGAGATCGCGCCGGCCTGGTCGATTTACCCCCTGGTCGGGCTCGCGACGCTCGCGACCATCATCGCGAGCCAGGCGATCATCACGGGCTCGTTCTCGATGACGCGGCAGGCGGTGCAGCTTGGTTGGCTCCCAGGTGTTGCGATTCATCAGACCTCGGATCAGGTTTACGGGCAGATCTATGTGCCGCTCGTGTCATGGCTCATGATGATCGCGACCGTCGGCGTGACCATCGCGTTCGAGACCTCGGATCGACTCGCCGGCGCCTATGGCACGGCCGTCGCGACGACGATGTTGCTGACGACGGGACTGCTGTATGTGGCCATGCGCCGGGTCTGGAAGTGGTCGCTCGCGGTGTCGCTCGCGATCGGGGGCGTGTTCCTCGTCGTCGATGGCGGTTTCTTTGCGGCCAATCTGTTGAAGATCGGCCAGGGCGGCTGGTTGCCGCTCAGCTTCGCAGCCTTGCTCTTTCTCGTGATGATCACTTGGCGCACGGGCGTCGATGCGGTCCGCGCGGCACTTGGGCAGACGCCGGATGCGGCTGAGCGCTTCCTCGCCGAGCTTGCCGCGGGCAAGATTCCGCGTACTGAGGGTACGATGGTGTTTCTAACGCGCAGCAGCTGGCAGGTGCCGCGGCTGATCATGGATCATGTGCGGTTTGTTGGCAGCCTGCCGAAGCATGTGATCACTCTGAACGTGAACTTCGAAGAGACGCCGCGGGCCGCGCAGCCGACCTGCGTGGTCGTCAACAAGGTGGCCGAAGGGTGGTGGCAGCTGGTCGCAAGCTTCGGGTTCATCGAGATTCCCGACCTGCGTCGCGCCTTGCTGCGCGCCAAGGGGCTGGATGCGTCGATCGATCTGAATCACGCGGTGTTCCTCGCTTCGCGCGACCTCGTCGTGCATCGTCCCGGCAGCAAGGTGCTGCGTCGGGGGCGTTTGTGGCTGTTCGCGTTCCTTTACCGAAATGCGGTCAAGGCCGTGGATCGGTTCAATTTGCCGCCGAAGAACGTCGTGGAGATTGCGCGGCAGGTGGAGATATAGGGCGGGGCAGATGGCGCCCAAGAGGCGCCTTTTCGCTAGGCGTACGCTACTAACGCCATCCGTACGTCTAGTGAGCGAACTTGCGCCAGCCGCGGGAACCGCGCGGCTGATCACTTACAGTTTGGCTGTAAAGCCGATGCCGCGGCGCTTCGCGGGCGGCGGGTTCATGAGTTCACAGATCGCGGAAAGTATGGCGGTAATCGCTTCGTCGTGATGCTCGAGCTTGGCTTCGAGCTCGTGGAGCTTGCGGAAGATCGCCGGGCTCGCCGCATTCGAGCCAAGCAGGTCGCGCAGTTGGACGAAGGCTCGGACCACATAGACGCTCATTTCGACAGCGCGGGCGCTATCGAGGATGGTCGCGGCCATGCTCGATGAAGGCGTAGGGCGGAAATCGCGGATCACGATGCCTCTGCGGACCGGTCGCAAATTGCGACCGGTTCAGTGTCTCGGTCTCCATCCGCGTGAGACGGAAGAAGAAGTCTCCGGGAAACCTGTCGCAATTGCGTTTGACCTGTTCGTTCAGCCGCTTTGTGGGCACAGCTTAGAGCGCAGCCAGTTCGGCATCGAGGATGACTCGAGTACCACGCAGAATGACGATGGATTCAATAATCTCCGTGGCGGGTTTGGCCGACAAATGCGGTAATCGCGGCATGCACGTTCCCTGTTGCCTGTCCGCAGGCTAGCACCGATCATGCCGTCCCGTTGAGTGCGAGAACCTGCGCTTCTTTGCAGATTCTCGCGGCGCGGGTGTCTGTCTGCTGCTAGGGCTTCGCGGTCGCCGGCGGCGCGGCAGCGCCTAGGCCCGTTTGGAACGGCTTGCCGTTGAACGTCGCCTGACCTTGATGGAACACGACCTTGGTGTGGTACTTGCCGTTATCCAGCGTCGCGAGACCTTGCTGCACGAAGGTCTGGAGCTGAGATCCGAGCGCGGCGCCTGCGCCTGGGAGAGTCTTCAGGAAGGCCTCGTCGCAGCTGAAGTCGAGGTCGATGTCGACCTTTTGTACGAGCAGCTTCGGGTCTGCGCCGGGCGCGATATCGGCGGCCGTGAAATCATGCAGGCTCAGGCCCCCCGTAATCAGTAATTCACCGCCCGCGTTGGCGAGACTGATGCGATCGATGCCGATTGCCGGTTGATGTGTCAACAAGTCCGCGCCCTGGGTTTGCAGAATCCCCAGCGTCTTTTGGTTGCGTTCGTTGGGATCGACCGTCTTGTCGGCGCGCAGATCGCGCAAAGATGACGTCAACTTCTCCAACGTCTCCATTTCGAGATGCTTGAACGTGATGTCGAAATGCGCGCTCTTCAGGGTCAAGGGCGCCGTCACGACGGTGCCCGTGCCGATCGTGACCGCGGCGTCCAAATAGCCGTCGGTGGCCTTGGTCAAGCTGGTGACCGCAAAGTCGCTCACATTCACGGCTTTCGACGGATCGCCGCTAGCGGTCAGATTCTTGATGACGAAGTTCGCATCACCCGTGTACAAGGTCCGCAGCGCCCGTTTCGAGCTGCCGTCGAAACCCACCCCGCTGATTTCGATGTTGGCGCCGGCCGGCCCGCTGTAGACGATGTGTGGCGCCGAGCCGTGGCTCTTGAAGTGGTCGCCGTGTCCGCTCTCGTCGATCGTGAAAACGAAGCCGTCTGAGCTCAATTTTCCGTCGCTGCCGACCGCGACATCTTTGATGGCCGGGCTGCTCACCTGGGCCGTAAAGCCGCCGAATAAATGTAGGCGCGTGGTCACGGACACGGCATCCGCCGAGCCGAATATCCTCTCGATCTGTGTCTTGAGTTCGTCGCTGAAGACCGGCGTGGAATCGATGCGGGCCAAACCGATGCAGGTGGCGCCACAGACAAGGCCATGATGGATCACGTTATGGATCGTGAAACGCAGCGGCTTGCCGGAGGGATTGGCCAGGGCGGCCGCGGCCGCTTGGCCGGGTGTCATGCCGCCCAAGGCTTCGATCGTGACGTCCTGCTCCGAGGTATACCATCCGCGCTTGTAATGACTCTCGACCACGGTGAGATAGGGGGCCTGCTCCGGCAGCTCGTTCGTGATCTCGGTTATGCGGGACTCGATGGCCCGACCCAGGAGCCATGGTACGAGGGGGTACAGGAGCACGAGCACGACGAGGGTCAGCAGCAGTTTTTTCAAGACTCTCTCCCTGAGGACACTGGCTCCGATGGTAGCAAAGGGCGGCCGTCCGCGCCCGCCATGCTAGAATTTAGGCATTATGATCGATCGACTCACTCCGCTGCTCGCCGAGAGGCCCTGGTTGCTCGCCGACGGCGCGACCGGCAGCAATTTGTTCGAGCGTGGGCTCCAATCGGGCGATGCGCCGGAACTCTGGAATGCCGACCACCCGGAGCGCATTGCCGACCTGCAGCGCGCCTTCGTCGCAGCCGGCGCCGACATCATTTTGACCAATAGCTTTGGGGGTACGCGCTACCGACTCAAGCTCCACAGGGCGGAGACGCGGGTCGCCGAGCTCAATGAAAAGGCCGCTGCAATTTCGCGCCGCGAGGCCGATCGGGCCGGCCGCACGGTCTTGGTCGGCGGTAGCATCGGACCCACCGGCGAGATTCTCGAGCCCTTGGGTACTTTGAGTCTGGATGCTGCGACCGAGGCCTTTGCCGAACAGGCGGCGGCGCTTGCGCGCGGCGGTGCCGACATTTTATGGATCGAGACCATGTCCTCCGTCGAGGAGACGGAGGCGGCGATCGCGGGGGCGCGCGCGACCGGTCTGCCCGTGGTCGCCACTCTAAGCTTCGATACCAATGGCCGCACGATGATGGGTGTCACGCCAGTCGAGTTGGCAGCCTTGCATCGCAAGCATGCGCTCAATGCCTGCGGCAGCAATTGCGGCATCGGGCCCTCGGAACTCGTGGCCTGCATCGTCAATCTCGCGACCGCCTCGGACCCGTCGGCGGTGCTGGTCGCGAAGGCCAATTGCGGCATTCCGCAGTTCGTCAACGGTGAGATTCAATTCAGCGGCACGCCGGAACTCATGGCCGACTACGCGCGACTCGCCATCGACGCCGGCGCACGCATTATCGGTGGGTGTTGCGGCACGACCCCCGACCACTTGCGTGGCATGCGCGCGGCGCTCGAGGCCCATGTGCGTGGCCCCGTTCCGGATCTCGCGACCATCGAGGCGCGCTTGGGCGCGATCACCCATGGGGCGAGCGCGCAGTTGCGGGGGGAGCATGATCGCTTGGCCGGCGCCGTGCCGGGAGCCACCGGTCGGCGCTCGACGGGTCGGCGCGTACGCGGCTGAGGGGGCAGGTCTATGCAGACTCGCATCATCGGCGGATTGGGAGTGCTGTGGGGCATGTTTCTGATTACGCACGCGGTTCGAGAGCGCGGCCAGGAGTCCCTTGGCGCTGCGCAAGTGCTGAGCCTGGTGCTTGCGGCCGTATTCGTGATCATCGGTCTTTATTTTGTGTTCAAAGGCCCGGCTCGTCTCAAAGACACCGCCAAGGATCAGCCCAAGCCGTGAACGCCGCCCGCTGCACCACGTTCGTTCTTTGCCTCCTGTTGGCGCTGGGCGCGCGTGCGGCCGGCTACTCGCTCGAGGTGCCGCATGCGGTCGATGCCTGGCGCACGAGCTTTGTCGCGCGGCAACACACCTTCAATGGTCACCGTCCTTATTATGTGGCGGATACCGCGCAGTTCATGCCGGGGCAATTGGGCGACCGGCCGGCCGCCGTCCTGCTGTTCACGCTCGAGGGGGTGCGCAACGGCGATGACTGGTTGCAGTACATCGCGACGTTCTGGCGCAGCGGCGGAAATTATCTGTTTTGCTGCGTACGGCAGATCGCCGGCAAGGGACAACGAGAATTCAAGGAGCTCGCGATCGACGACGAACACGTGCTGTTGCGTGGCGCGGCATACGGTCCGGGCGATGCCCCTTGTTGTCCGAGTCGACCAATGACCGTGCGCCTCGCGCTACGCGGCCGCTCGCTCGTCGAGGTCGCGAGCGCGCATTAATGAGCGGCACGGAAATCTATTGTCCGCGCTGCCGCTGGAAACCTCGTCCCGACGATCGCTGGGTCTGTACGCGCGAGATCGGGGGCTGCGGCCATATCTGGGATACGTTTTCAACGCGTGGCATCTGCCCAAGCTGTAGTTGGCACTGGATCATCACGAGCTGCCATGCCTGCCGGCGCTTCTCGCCGCACGAAGATTGGTACCACGAGCCCGAGGAGCTGCCGCGCGCGACGGCCATGGCCGGCAGCTCCGAGGAATTGGAATAACATCCGATGCGGCTGATCTCCTATCGAAACACGGCGTTCTTGAAGCTCGCGGTCTGGTTTGGCACGGCGGGCCTCGCGGTCGCGGTTGCGACCCCGTTCGTTCTCGCCGCGGGCTCGGCCGAGGAATTACCGGCGCGCCTCGCCGGCCTCTGCGCGCTCGCCGGCTTGTTCGCCTATGCGCTAGCGAAGACGCGGATCCATGGTTTAGCCGATGTCGTGCTCGATTGCGGCGACTATCTAGAGGTCCGGCGTGGCCAGTTACGCGAGAACCTCCCGTTTGCCGCGATTCGCAATGTCGAGGGCAGGAGTCTCGGGATCCTGAGTCGCTTGACGATTCGGCTCGAGTCGCCGACACGCTTCGGCGAGCAGATCGAGTTCCTGCCCGAAGAACATCTCTGGGCGAGCCCGGGCGATTTGAAGCGCCTCGCGCAGGCGCTCAGTGCGCGCGCGACGCGGGCGCGAGTGACGCTAGAGACCGACGTCGTTTAAGAGCACGACCAGGCGCCGCGAACTCGCGGCGAGCCCGGGATGCGCCGCCTCGAATTGCACGGCGAGCTGCTCTAATCGGTCCGAGACGGAAGAGGCCGCCGCCGCTCCTTGGCTTACTTCCCCGCGTAGTTTGTCGAGCAGTTCATGCGCACGCGCATCGATGCCCGGCGAGGCCTTGAACTCATCCTGTAATTTACGCAGATGATCATGTAGTTCGCGAGAGTCCATGCAGTGATCCTTGGGAGCGTGGGCCCCGGTTCAAAATAAAGCTTCCAGCAATTGCAGCAGGCCCCAGATCGACAGCGCATAGACGAGCGTGCGCAAATAGGGGATACCGACGACGTAAATCGGAAAGTACGCCACGCGCGCCCAGAAGTAGATCTGGGCGCCCAAGGCCGTTTGCGGCGACTCATGGCGAACCGCCACCACGGCCAACAGCGCAGCGGCGAAAAAGGGAAAGGTCTCGAGAAAGTTCGAATTTGCGCGAACCGCGCGCGCGGCAGATCCGATCAGGGCTTGAGGCTCGCCGTCCCGGTTGCCGACGTTCCATCGCAGACCGCGCTGTGCCGTCGCCATGCCGGCCGCGATGAAGACTTGGGCAAGCCCCAGCACGATCGTCCAAGCCAGCACGCGAATCTCGGTGGTCATAGGTCAGCAATCATACCGAGGATCGAGTCGATATTTCGCCAAGTCCGGTGTAGATTCACCTCAGATTCCCCTCATGGATGATGGCGTCCTTTCCGTGCCGAGCAAAGACAGCGACAAGCGACGATCCCGGCGCAGCGACACCGTGCGGAGCGCGGCGCTCCAAGCTCTCGGCCGTGTGCTCGAACCGCTCGCCGGCTTCGTCTTGGAAACGGGCCTCAGTGTGCAGGAAGCGCAGGCCCTGTTGCGCAGTGCCGCGGTACACAGCGCCGCCAAGCGGCAACGCGAAACGCAGCAGCGCGTCAGCATCTCGGGGATAGCCGCCTCGACCGGCATCTCGCGCGCCGAAATCTCCCGCATCCTGCGCGCACCCGCGCGTGCATCCGTGGCTGTGAGCGAGCGACGACAACAGGCGACCAACCGGATTCTCGCCGCGTGGCAAGACGATCCGAAATTCCAGAAGCCGAACGGTCAGCCCGCGACCTTGAAGATCTATGGTGCAGGCGCGAGTTTCGACGCGCTCGTCAAAGCGCATGGCCGCGGACTGCCAACTCGCGCGATGCTGGATGAATTGGTGCGCGCCAAGGCGGTCACGCTCATGAGCGCACAGAGGGTGCGGGTCAACGTGCTCGCTAGGACTAAGGGCGGCGTCGACGCTCAGTCGGTCAAGCTATTCGGCGAGCGCGCGGAGCAGGTGCTCGCGACGATGCTCGAGGTCCTCAGGGATCCAGAGAGTCACCAGTTCGTGACTAGCGTGGAGGGGTCAATAGAGCCTGGCGTATTGCCGGTGTTACGCCGAGAAATATCAAGTGGGGCGACTGACTATATCGACAAAATTAGGGAAAATTTGTACAGCGATGATTTTAGCCAACGCACGAGAGAAAGCTTGGGATTACCAAAGAAACTGAGTTTGACAGTAGTTTTTCGCGAGGAAAATTTTGCGAGCTTTTCAAATCGCATATCTGCGAAAGCAAGGCGAAATCTCCGTAGGTAGATATCTTAGATCAATGCGAATTAACCCTGTCAGTTAACAGATAGATATACACCAACTGAAACGTTTGCGTACCGTCGTCTACGAGTGAAGGGTGCATTAGCTTTAACTGATTTCCGCATCATCCAACCGTCGGCCGATTCCAATAGCGCCTGCCCATGTCTCTTCAACCAATTCTTCAATCTTGGAATATCTTTGAACTCAAGGCTGCTATTCCAAGCAACCCGTTGAAAAAGGGGTTCGGTGTTTGAAGGCTGGCCCTCTATATTGTGCAGTAGGGTGTTTATGAACCCTCGCAGAGAGTTCAACGTATGAATAATCGTGTGGCGTTTGTCGCGGTAAGTAATTAGGGATCGTACGCGAACGTGGATATACCTTCGATCATCTATCCTTATCGCGCGTAATCTCTTTAATTCGCGTATCAGGCGTGCTGGCGGCATATCAGGCACTGACCGTTCCGCCAGAGAGCGGAAGCACGGATTGCCAGCTCGCATTCGTATCGGAAGGGGCATGCCTTTCGCGTCAAGATAGTCCGGGTCTTGGTGCCACAGTGTTAGCAAGTCGCTAATTGCAAGTGTGTCTGCATAGTTTTCCATGCTCTGCGCGCGCTTAAATAGAGCGGTGCCTCTGTACTTAGGCAGCTGGCGCGAACAAGAAATACCGAGTTCCTCAAAAAGCATTGAAAAATCATTTAGAACTTGGTGAACCAAAACTTCGCTGGGTCTGCCGGGCTGTCGGATCTTTAATGGAGCTCGCTTCTTTGGGGCGCGGATTGTCTTACGTGATTTCTTCAAGGCGGCGTCTCCCGAGGCGAGGAGCTCTCGAACCAATTTACTCGTTCGTTGTCCAATAATTTCTAAAGAGACAGCAGTTACATTTGAGGTTTTGGTCGCCTCAAGCAATGAATCTAACGCGGTAAAACATCAACCGTCAATGAGTGGCAGTCGTTTCGAAACGCAGAAATCAAGAGCAATGTCGTGGAAGCATGGATCAGCCGACCTAATTTAGCGCAGTTCTATATGTGCTTAATATCCTACAAGCCACTTTAGACATGGGAAGGAGGAAACTCCCGCGCAATCGCCTTGAGGCGGCCGAACTCCTGCCTACGGTCCTTGAAGCGTTCTTGATGTTCGCGTCCGATGCTGGTTCTCACGGCCCTTCGGCGTGAATAATCCTAGTCCGTCGGCGCTGTCAGAGAATCGTCGAACCAAAGGGTCTTTGAGAGAATATGATTTAGAGGGTTAACTTGCACACCATGCAAATACGGTTTGACCAATCGTTTCGACACAAAATAGTAAAGGGGAATCATCGGGTAATCTTTGAGCATTGCTCGCTCTGAAGACTCCAAGATTTGCTCTCGCTCTTTTGGATCGATTGTGGCAGTCGCTTTATTAAGTTGACCGTCGAACAATGAGTTCGAGTAGCTCATGTCGTTGTTCGAAGATTTTGTTCTCAGCACGTCCAGAAAGTTGCTCGCATCGTTGAAATCAGCGCTCCATGCCAAGCGCGCGACGTCCCAACGCGAGGTATCATGTCTGGATTGTAGGAACACTTGAAATTCCTCCGTTGTCAAGTTGGACTGAACACCAAGAACTTCTTGCCACATCGCGGCGATGACGATAGCGGTCCTTTGAATGACTTCATTGCTGCTCAAAAGGACCCGGACATGCAGGGGTTTCTCGTGAGAAAACCCGGCGCTGGCGTATAGACGTTTCGCCTCGGCGATCCGTTCAGCATCGGGAAGCGATTTCCAATTCCAAGACTGTGGACGGTAGTTGGCGGTCCCGGGCGGAACAAAGCCGTAGGCGCCAATCTGTCCAAAACCCAAGGTTTCAACAAGGCGTTTCCTATCGATAGCCATTGCGAGGGCCTGGCGAAGCGCGACGTTGGACAGGCGCGACTGCGCTAGGTTGACGCCATAGTAAGCCGTGGCAAGCAAGGGCGTGATGAGCAACTCCGTGGGATGTTCTTGTCGCAGTGTCGGGAGGGCATTGGCAGGTACCAAATCGGTCAAATCAATCTCACCCGCACGATATCCCGCGTATTGATCTGAGTCGCTCGAAATAAAGCGATAGGTAACGTTCTTGATGCGCACCTTATCGCGATCCCAATATTGACTATTGGCGGACAAATCGATCCCTGAACCTGGTTCCCACTTAGTCAGCGTGTAGGCGCCATTGGAAATCCACTCGCCTGGCAATCGCGTCTTGGCGCTAGCTTCGGAATAAATCGGGAACATGGACGGGTGAGCGAGCAGTTGTGGAAAGTAGGCTGCGGGCCGCTCCAGTTTCACCACAATAGTTGAATCGGAAGGTGCCGAGACTCCGAGAGCCGTCGCCGGTTCCTTCCCCGCCAATATTGCGCTTGCGTGCGAAATCAAACGCAGGCCATCGGCCGCCGGCGAGCCGAACTTCGGGTCAATCTCGCGGCGCCACGAATTGACGAAGTCCTGTGCTCGTA
>Ga0209208_10000202_pt1 | contig 70294 bp, 50 predicted proteins | sample S1TSphfallax_3_FD_187694 | JGI IMG/M metagenome (GOLD analysis project Ga0209208, IMG submission 187694) | Host-associated microbial communities from peat moss isolated from Minnesota, USA - S1T2_Fd - Sphagnum fallax MG (SPAdes) (version 2) | ecosystem: Host-associated > Plants > Peat moss >... | reverse complement strand
AAAACGAGTTGAAAATGGAGAAGTTCGATTTGAATATTGTCCAACGGAACACATGGTGGCGGATGTGCTTACCAAGGCATTATCAAAAGAACGACATCATAAGTTGATAAACATGTTCGGATTAGAATCTTCATAGAGTGGGAGTGTTAGAAATACCATTCGTTTCTAATTCCCAATGTTGATGAATGTGTTAAACATTCATCAAAAGGATGAATAATATTCACATCGTTGTAGTAGTTAGGTAAGGGTTTAGAAGTGGAGACTACTTAGGGTTTGGCGGTGGCTAGGGTTAAGGTTTGGCGACGATTAGGTTAGGGTTAAGTGGTGGCTACTTTAGGGTTAAGAGATAGTATATAATGGAGTGGTTTTGAGTTGTCTTTCATTCTCTCCTTTCATGGTTTTCTAAATGCACATAGAACCTTCAACCTTTGTTAGTTGTTGCAAGCCATAGTTTTGTGATTGTAGCATTTGAAGCATACAACCTTTGTAGTCTTCTTGTTAGTTAATACAATTGTTCCATTTCATCAACCTTGAGTGTTTCATTTCTTGCTTGTTTTCAAATACTTTCCAATAAATGTGTTCATGATTGTTGCATTGGTGCACTCCATGTATCTTTGGGACCCCCTTTAGGATGTAGCAAAAAAATATGTTCATAATATTGTTTGTGGCATCATTACCTTTCAACGCACATTTGATGTCATTGAAATCAATCATAATTTTGTCATGACCAAATGGAATCTTGACATCCAACCTCTAGTCCTCACCCTTGCACTTTTGGCAATGTAATTCCACTTTGGAATCACCTTGGATAGAAAGTAAGAACTTGTGATAAGAACAAAGAGCCCTATAAGTATATTGTGAAATGATGCACAATCCATCTTGGGGCATAAGAAGACAATGGAGAGTTTCCTAAAATTGAAGTCCTTGATGAGCTGAGCATTGTAGCTCCCCATGGAAATGCCAAGATTAGGTCCCTTAGAAGTTAACAAGTTCATCTCCCTAGTGATGAAACAACTTAGGCTCCTCAAATACTTGAACTTTCGAGGAGTTTCTTGGGTGATGTCCCCAAGGAGCTATACACTTCATTTCCCCAAGGAAACACCAAGATAAGATCCCCTAGAAAGTTAACAAGTTTGGGTCTCCCGTTGAAAATTCAAGTTCAATTAGTTAGGTTTCATTAGATACTGCACTAGGAAAGTAACTAGGTTACTTTCACAAGGTTGAATTACTTTCTTTACTTATATTAGTTTGATTATTTGTGGTTTAGTCTTGTAGTTAAATACCTTGGTGTTGATGGTTTGTTTTTCTTTTCTTCATTGCACAAGTTTGTGTATTTCATGTGATAAGAACCTTGAAGAGTTCTTGATGTTATGTTTTGTGTTGTGAGCATCGTGTTATAGTTTCCTTTCAACAAAGTTTTATGTTTGCACTTGAGTAGATCTCCTATTTGTTAATATGGTATTAGAGCTTAGGTTGTTTGATGAGAAGGTTGAAAAAGATCTAGAGCTAGAAAGTCTCTAGAACTAGAAAGTCTCTAGAGCTTGAAAGTCTTTAGTAATATCATAGGAGTTTGTCAAGTGCAAAAGAGAAATCAGGAAAGGAAAGAAGTGAAGACAAACAAAAGAAAAGAAAAGAGGTGAGAGGAGATCCACATATCAAGGGTTGTGGAAGTCAGATCTTTAAATCTAGATCTAAATCTATTGTGAAAAAATCTTGGAGTGAAACTTGGAGAGATCGTAAGAGAATATAAAACCCTTTTATTATCAAAGTTCCAAAAGAAAAAAAAATTGTTTTATGAGAGTTATGAGCTTTTGAAGATTATGTGTCAAATTTGGTTTTCTGGTCATATCTCCTTTGTTTGACTTTTTTGGATCTGCAACTTTGTGATCCTATAGATCATAACGGACTAAATACGTGAGAGAAATTTTAAGTCATTTGGATGTGTATTGAGAATGATTCAAGCATCTAAAGTTTCAGCCTTAGTTTTGAAGTCAATTTTTTTAAAAGTGATATCTCTTTGTGGTCATCATCAATAGAGCTGAAATTTGGAGCAGATATAAAAAACATATATTTAATGTGTCTCCCAAAATCTCAAGGAGTTTGGAGTTGCTGAGAGTGAGTTGTAAGTCATTTTGTGTTCAGGTCCCAGTTTGAGGTGACTTCAAGGAAGTAGCAAGATCTCTCGTTTTATGAAGTTAAATGAACTGAAATTTTGAAAGACGGTAGTAAACAAAGTTTCTCATGTTTTAAAAAAATTTCAAATGGATCCAAGGTCACATGTGAGTGGTGTAGCTTTGCAAAGTTGATGTGACAGAAGTTTACATTGAGAAGACATCAAAACAATTTTTTGAAGTGGAGCGAATGCAACTTCGAAGTACTTGAAAGAAGGAGTTTGAAGATTGGGAAGCGCAAATACATTATCAAAACGTTCATATGAAAGTTTGGTATGTAATCATGTACTTAATACCATACAAAATATTATACGAGATACGTACATATACGTAAAACCTATGTATAGTATAAAATTTTGTATAATACTCAAGACATACATACATATACAAGGTCCATCTTGTTCAACCCTAACCCTAACCCTAATTGTAGAAACCTAGGGAAGGAAAACCTTAATCCCAATCCTAGAAACACCAAATAAACATTGAGTGTTGCCTTGAGAGATGGCAAACGATCTTTCTCAAATTGCAATTGAGAAATTAGACAAAAACAATTTCCAAGTGTGGAAATTTAGGATTATGAATTTCTTGATGGGGAAAGGTTATTGAGAATTTGTAACTGGTGATGAAATAGGACCTCCTTTTCCAGAAAACCCCACACAACAACAAATTCAAGCTATTAAAACTTGGCATGAAAAAGGAAGGAAAATCTTGTATTGGCTTTTTGTTAGTGTGTCCAACTCCATGATTGTGCATATTCAAGATGCAAAATCACCCAAGCAAGCTTGGGATACATTGGCGAAGATGTATAACACCAATACACAAGCCTACAAAATGCAACTCAAACAAGAACTGCATAATTTACAAAAAAACAAAATGAACATCAGTGACTATTCTACAAAGCTGAAAAACCTTGCAGATGTTCTTGCATCTATAGGAGCCCTTGTAGATGATGAAGATCTAATGGCCGTGACCTTGAATGATCTTGGAAAATACTATAGCCATTTTCATACTTCAATTGCAGTTCACGAAACATTTCTTGATTTCCAAGACTTAATAACCCTACTTATAAGTGAAGAGATGAAACATCACCATGGTATTGATGGAACATCACCATGGTATTCGGTTCAATGTTCCATGGAAAGGGGGTTGATTGGGCCTCCCCGCCAACGATAATGGCCATCAACAGGAACCCAAGTTCAATAATGAAGACGAACATCGTCATCTTCACATTGACATTCTTCAAACCTTTCTGGTGTGGCTCCACAAGTAGGAACAAATTTTAAATAGATTGCTAAAGCATGCAGGTTAGGAGACAATCGACGATCCCATGCCGAACGATCGACTCAAGTGCGCACCACTCTTCTGGACGATTCTTCTTCGCGCGACCATTGAGAAACATTCACATCAAGCGATGCTTCTTCAAGCTCTTCCTTTTTTACTAGTGAAACTGGAAGATTTGAGGGTGTAGCAACATCATCCACCATGACTAAATTCTCACCTGCATCAACAAAAAACCAAGAGGGTAGCAGAAACAATGTGGTACTTGCGTTCAGAAGGGGTTGAGACTTTTTTATTTAACAAATTAAGGTAGGCGTAAGGTGTGGGAGTGACGGCAGAACCTCATGAAAACTCGAACATCCTAGATCTAATGGATTCATCGAACCTTAATTTCGACAATGGATCTAGAAGTATGTGGGGGTTTTTGTGATGCAAATTTTAATTCCAATTTACTATGTAGTACATAATTAATTAGTGCATGGAAGAAAAAAATAAGTAGGGGATATCAAAAGAGTAAATGGTACGCGGGGATATTACTTCAACCATTGAATTGATTTAGTCAAATAAAGATTCAAGGATGTTTACTTGTTACTATTGATAAATTGTCCTAGTAGTTAGTTACTTGAAATAATTAGGATGAAGAAGTAGGATGTGAGGGTCAACAAATGGAAAGGATAAGGATCAAACTCAAAAACCTCATCAAGATATCCAAAGATAAGGGAAAGGATGAGTCCTCCAATCCCATTAGTCATGAAGATTGTCATCCTATTTGATTGGAGGATGGAATATTTTTTTGTGTCTCATTGGGCCCAAAAATTCTCATCCTAAAATCAATTAGAGGGCAAATCATTTTTAATTCTTGTTGGTTCTTGAAGGATGAGGAGGCCATTGATTGGAGGGGAGGATTTCGAAACTTCCATTGGGCAAGGGGAACAAGCTCAAGGAAAGGTCATGGAGGCTTACCAAAGGAAAGGGAAGTCTCTTGGGTTGGGGAAAGGAAAAAGGAAGAGAAGGAATGTGTGGAAAAAAAAATTATTAGTTTTTATGTGTGGAAAGGTGTTGTTCATGAGAGAGATGTGTGCAAGAATTAAGCATGGAAGGATTTCCATGACAAAGCTTCTGGAGTTTTATTTCAAGTAGTTGTTCCTCCCAAATCCATTGTCGGATTTGTGTCAAACTTAAAATAGTTCTTGTTAGGAGGTGTAGAAGGTTCTTTCCAAATTTCAGCATCATCAGTTTGGTTGTAAGGGAGCTACATTTGCCGGTAGCGGAGGGTGTTGTAGTGGAGTTCATAGAAGGATTTCCATGACAAAGCCTGTGGAGTTTTATTTCAAATAGTTGTTCCTCCCAAATCCACCGTTGGATTTCTGTCAAACTTAAAGTAGTTCTTGTTTAAGAGGTGTAGAGGGTTCTCTCCAAATTTCAGCAACATTGGTGGTTTGTAAGGGAACTACACTTGTCGGAACTAGAGGGGGTTGAATTGTTTGGTTTTTTTTTTCCTCAATCTAAGCAAAGTGATTCTTAGTCCCAAGGTTTAACTTTCGATCAAAAAAATAAAAACTTATAAGATGTTGTAACATGGCTCTTTTTATATTAGTTTTTCAAAAATCTAATGCATGTTAGATTAGGAGGTTGTATGTAGATGTTATGACAAATGGAACAAGAGGGGTTCAACCATCAAGCGTGACATTGAATGAACATCAACATAATGCCCCTTCACATTCCATCATGGTGAGTTGTGATTCTCCCACAATATCTTTGTATCTTCCAAGTGGACACAACGCATTAGATTTTTAGTGAACTTCATTGCATTACATTGAACCACCTTACTTGTTAGACTACAACTACATAATAGTTCCACTTCTAAGCGGGTTTTGTGAGTGCATATCTTCATGTTGAAGGTGTGCAAAAATGCCTCACACCTGACAACAATAATGGAGTACGAAGATCCACATAAGTCAAGTACCTTGTACAAATACTCACATATGATAGCTTTGTAGCTCATCATTATGCATGCATGGTGAAAGTCATACAAAAGGTTGAACCCACTTGTTTTGAACAGGTGGTTGGAAACCCTAAATGGGATAATGCCATGGATGAAGAGATGGCGGCATTGGATGCTAATGCTACTTGGGAGTTGGTAGCTTTACCAAAGGACAAGAAACCAATTGGGTGCAAATGGGTGTACAAAGTCAAGCACAGTGCAGATGGATCTATGAAGAGATACACAACAAGATTGGTTGCCAAAGGTTATGCCCAAACTTATGGCATAAACTATGAGGAGACTTATAAGTCTAGTTACCAAAATGACAATTAAAAGAGTAATCATTGCTATGGCAATAGCAAAAGGATGGTCTTTACATCAAATGGATGTAAAGAATGTTTTTCTTCATGGAGATTTATAGGAAGAAGTATACATGGAACAACCACAAGGTTATGTGGACCAAACACATCCTAATTTGGTTTGTAGGTTGAAGAAAGCTTTGTATGGCTTGAAGCAAGCACCTAGAGCTTGGTCAGACAAGATAGGTCAATATCTTGTCATAAGTGGATTTCAAACATCCAATGCTGACTTTTCACTATATGTGAAAAACACAGATCATGGGATTATTGTCATAGTCATCTATGTTGATGACTTGATTATCACAAGAGATAGTGATGTAGAAATCTTTGATTTGAAAAAGTTTTTGAAGCAAAAGTTTGAGATGAAGGATTTGGGAGAGTTGTGTTACTTCTTCGGCATTGAGGTAATCCCATCCTTGAAAGAGATATGGTTGCTACAAAGGAAATATGCCTTGAACAAATTGTTCGAATATGGGATGATGGGTTACAAACCCATTTCAATTCCATTGGAGCAAAATGTGAAGTTAAGTGTAGATGAAGGAGACCTTGAAGAGGATACCACTATGTACAGATGCATAGTGGGGAGTTTGATTTACATGACCATAACAAGGCCAGATTTGAGTTATGAAGTTGGAGTGGTGAGTCAATTCATGTAAACACCACAAAAGCCACATTTGGATGTAGTGAAGCGCATACCGAGGTACATAAAACATACTTTGCAGTGTGGAATTTTTTATGAAGCTAAGAGCCAGTTACAAGTACATGGATACATAGATGCTGATTGGGTTGACAATGTTTTAGATAGAAGATCAACCAATGGTTTCATGTTTTCTTTTGGAAGTGGTGGTATTAGTTGGAGCAGTAAGAAACAACCAACAATTGCATTATCAAACACATAGGCAAAATACAAAGGCGCAACAATTGTTGCATGTGAAGTAGTTTGGTTACAAAAACTACTCTTAGATTTGGGATAGTTAGTGCATGCTCATGTTGTCATTTATTGTGATAACATCAATAGCATACTACTTGCTAACAACCTGGTCTATCATGTTAGGACAAAGCACATTGAGGTGCACTACCACTTTATTAGAGAAAAAGTTCTAACAAAAGAAATTGACCTTATTCATGTCAATACTGAAAATCAAGTTGCTAACATTTTCATAAAGGTTTTAAGTATAGACAAGTTAAAAAAGTTTCGACAAATGCTTGGTGTACTAGAAATGGATTTGAGCTTGAGGGGGAGTGTTGAGAATTCAAACTCAACTAGTTAGGTTTCATTAGTTACTGGAGTAGGAAAATAACTAGGTTACTTTCACAAGGTTGAATTACTTTCTTTACTTATATTGGTTCGATTATTTGTGGTTTGGTTTTGTAGTTAAATACCTTGGTGTTGATGGTTTGGTTTTCTTTTTTTCATTGCATAAGTTTGTGTATTTCATGTGACAAGAACCTTGAAGAGTTCTTGATGTTATGTTTTATGTTGTGAGCGTTGTGGTTATAGTTTCCTTTTAATAAAATTTTATGTTTGCACTTGAATAGATCTCCTATTTGTTAGAAGTTGTTGCCTATTTCAATTATTTCCTTCAATTCCATGTCAATTCTAATAACTTTTTATCACCATTCCTTTGGAATATACCAAAAGAATACATATTTGTTAGGAAATACAGTCTTGCTTTTCTCCTTTCCCTATTCCATGTGCCAGAAGCACAACATGTTTGGCTTTGGTGTCGGTGGGTGCACTACATGCATTGATGATTCACCTCCATCATTATAGTCCTTTGAGATGCTTGAGGAACATGTTTTAAATGATGCCATCAAAGTTAAAAAGATTATAAAATAAAAAATTGTAATTACAAAATCAAAATGCAAGAATTCAAATTGAAATGACAAAGGAACATAATGCTAAGAAGATGTTTCAACAAACATTCACAGAACAATGTGACTACCAAGAAACTCAATTATTAAGCAAGAAGCTTTTCTATGCCAAAGAGGAAACACACGAATAACAACAATGATGAAAAATGATGAAAATATAAACAAGTTACAACAACAATGATGAAGAGAGATGCAAATGAAGCTTCTAGACTAAGATAACATCCTTGAAACAACATTACCCTGAGAAATGAAAAGATGACGTACCCCATGAAATGAAAAGACATGGCATGGGAATTATGAGAGAACTTAGGAACTTTAATTTTAATTATAGTGGGCAACTTTTTAGGCTACTTTTCACCAAATGTAAATTATGGTTGTCGATTTAAAACTTTAAACCTTAACCATTAGAACGAACAAATTTGGGTAACCAATTAAATGTAATGGTCATTAATAGACATGATGCACCCTAAATTTACTAAAAGACCCAAATGTGGGTCGCATAGTCAAATAATGGAAAAAAAAAAATGGGGCACATTCCTTAGTTCATAGCATTTCAAGGGTAGGAGGGCATGCTGGAGTTCCAGGATGGGATTAAGACAAACTCACAAGCGAGAATTCAAGATGAAATCAACCTGCACAAACAAGAAAAGAGGCCGATTAATGTAAGTTGAATATAATTGGTGTAATGAATTTAGTAAAGATAACCTCAAGAACAAGCTTTACATAGCCCATTACTTCTAGGAGGAGGCACCATTCCCTTCCCTATAGTACACTTTGTGACTATTTGCGAGGGCTACATCCAAATGGTACTTTTTCTCAGGATTCCTAAGTGAAAGTCCCAAAATTGGGATGCTTGTTATTTTGAAACTTTGGACGCTCATATGTTTTTCAAATCAAGTTTTTTGGAGCATGTGAAGGCACTATCTTATAGCCTTCAAAAAGATCTTTCTAATGGTGTATTACATGCCTTAATCAAAGATCATTTGACCCTTGTTCTAAGGGGATTTGTGATCAAAAGTCAAATTCCCAATTGGAAGGAATGATTCACAAATCAATGGTTGGGAAATGATGTCATCATGGCCTTTGAGGTATAGGCAAGTAATGATGGAATGATGACAATTTTTTTTTAAAAAAAATTTCATGCCACAAATTCAAAAGTCGTCTTTATTTCCATTTTTGGGGAATCATAATTTAATTTATCATAATTTCCTTGGGTCAATCTTGGGAAGCATGAGTACCCCAAAGAAACTTGAGAACCATGGGGAACATTTTCTCATTTAGCTCCCCAACAGACATGTTATCCACCTGGAAGGATTTGTAAGCTGATGCACTAACTTTCCCCGACATGAATGAAATGCATTTGGAGGGATCCCAACATGGATTCCTAGGGGAAAAGCTCCCCTGGGGAGCTAAAAGGACATCCCGATAAGGAGAAGGGGCGTCCTTTGCAAAGCAAAAAGGTCATCTTGATGTGGAGAAACAACAGTCCTCGAAGGATGCATTTTTGTAAAACAAGGACATCCTAGTGGGGAGAAGTGGCATTCCCCAAGGGAAGTTCCTTCACAAAATGGAAGTGACATCCCAATTGGCACAAGGGGTCTCCCCAAGGAAGGTCTCTATTGGGGAGCAAAAAGAACTTTTTAATGGGGAAAAGGGGTGGTCCTTGGGGAGGGGCTTTGTCACAACTTTAACCTTCGACTTACAACCAAAGTAAGCGCTTATGAAGGTGCAGGCCAAAAGTGAAGCCCATGAGTCACATTTCATGCTCTCGGGAATGTGGGAGAATGTGAGGGAATGAACCTCCACACTCCCAAGTGAACTCCCACTTGGGAATTGAAGTCCCGATAGATTCCTGAATATTCAGAAAGCAATTTCAGGGGTCAAAATCCATTAAATTGAAAAAAAATTTACATCATTGGAATGTCCTTGGAACTTAAATATCTAAAATGGGCTTTCATGACCCATTGGGCACTTAAAACACAAGTTATGGCCAAAAAAAGGGCCAATAATCAAATTGCCAATTTGATTTCCGACCACTAAAAGTCGAGAATCACCCCGATTTCCTTGCATGCAGGTGGCGTGTAATATATTGTTAGAAAACTTTTTGACAAGGGCTACAACTTTGCTTTAGACTTCACATCGATCAGAGCTTTTCACATAAAGTTATGGGCTTCTAAAGTCACGGGAATCCCAATTTTGGGAATTTTGAAATTCCCATTTGGAGGTCACAACCCGAGCTTGCAACCAAGGTGAGGGCTTGCGAAGGTGCAAGCCAAATGTGAAGCCCGAAAGTCACATTTCATGCTCTCGAAAGTGTGGGAGAGTATGAGGGAATGAACCTCCACACCTCCAAGTAAGCTTCCACTTTGAGAGTTGGAGTCTCAAATTTCCCAAAATTGGGACTCTTGTGACTCACACTTGGCTCACACCTTTGCAAGGTCGAAAACTAATTTGACTCCTGACCATTAAATGTTAAAAATCGCCTCGATTTCTTTGCGTGCAAATGGTGTGCCACATGTTGAAAAGATTTCAACGAAGGCTACGACTTTTATTCATATTTCACCTCCATCGGAGGTCTGCACATAAAGTTATGGGCCCTTGAAGTCACAGGAGTCCCAACTTTGGGAATTTCGAGACTCTCACTTGGTAGTTTTAGGACAGAATGACATTTGGGTGTTGGTCTTATGGCTAGGCACAAAGAATATTATAAGGGGGAAGGTGATGACTTCCCCCAAGTCCAGTTCGTGGTGAGTCCTGTGAGTGCGTGTTCGTCCGTGCACCAAAGTGTTCCAACTACGTATTAAATTACTTGTTGTTTAGTTTGTGTAGGTCCGTGTGAATAATTGAATCATTTATCAATCTTCCTAGTCCTCATCTTAAAGCTACAACATGCCCCTCTACCCTCGAAGTGCTACGAGTTAGGGAGCGTGCCCCAATTCCTTTTCCTTCCATTGTCTTCACCTTTGAATTCGTAGTTGAATCCATCAAAGAGCTTGGGGGTGTGTCATTGGGAGTCTTGAGACAAAATGACATTTGGGTGTTGGCCCCCTGGCCAGGCACAAAGAATAATATAAGGGGAAGGTGGTGGTTTCCCCCAAATTTGGGTCGTGATGAATCATGCGAGTTCAATGTTTTCACCTTTGGATTCACAATTAAGTCCATCAAGGAGCTTGGGGGTGCATTAAGCTTCACTAAGAGTGGAAGGAACTTTTTGGTGGGGAGAAGGGTTTCCCCCAGGGAGAAGAAGGAACTTCCCAATAGGGAGAAAGGGCACTCTTGAGTGGGGCTTTATCAAGAATGAAAGGAAACCCTTGACAGGGAAAAGGGCATTACATGGGGGGGGGGGGGGGTTTCCCTTGGGAGCAAAGGGGACTTCCCGATGGAGAGAAGGGGTGTTCCCCAAGGGAGGGAAGTTTTCTTAAGGAGATATGTCCCCAAGGGAAGGGTGAAGTTATAATTGGGGATGCATTATGTTCTTAGGGGATTGGGCGTAACATTGCAGGGAGAAGAAAATGGGGGTTCCCCATGTAGTACAAGGTAACCCATGGAGGGAAGGGAACAGGGCTTGGGGAGGGGTGTGTTTCCCCGGGTTTGATGTGGAAGTAGCCGGGAGGTGGCTAACAATGAGTGACGTGCTCCCAAGTTCCTTGATAGATTCAAATGTGAGTCTGAAGTGAAGACAACGCAAAGTAAAAGATTGGGGCATGCTTCCTGGTTCGTAACACATTGGGGGTAGAGGGGTGTGCTAGAGCTCTGGGATGGGACTAGGAAGAATGACAAACATATCACTCACGCGAACCTACACAAAACCAAACAACAAGTTGGTTAATGCATAGTTGGAACACTTTTGGTGCTAAGACAAGCCACTGGCAAACTCAGACTCACAAGACTCACCATAGCCCGGACTTGGGGGAAGCCACCACCTTCCCCTTTATAGTATACTATGTGCCTTTCCACGAAGCCCACATCCAAATGACATTTTGTCCCAAGATTCCCAAATGGGAGTCCCGAAATTCCCAAAGTTGGGACTCCCGCAACTTTGGGGCCTCATAACTTTGTGTGAAGACCTCCAATTGAGATGAGATTTGAAGAAAATTTTTAACCTTCATTGAGATCTTTCCAACAGTATGTCGCACGCCACCTGCACACAACGAAATTGGGTCGATTTTTGACTTTTAGTGGTCGGAAGTCAAATTGCCAATTTGACTCCTGACCTTTCTTTTGGCCATAACTTATGTTTTAAGTGTCCAAATGGGTCATTCAAGCCCATTTTAGACATATACGAGTCAATAGCTTTCTAATGATATAAAGAATTCTTCAATCCAATGGGTTTTGACTTATGTAATTGCTCCCTGAAAATTCAAGAGTCCATTAAGACTTTAACTCCCAAAGTGGGAGCTCATTTGGGAGTGTGGAGGTTCATTGTTTCAAATTTTCTTGCACTCCCAGGAGCATGAAATATGATTCTTGGGTTTCCCTCTTGGCTCGTGCCTTTGCAAGCCATTGCTTTAGTTGCGAGCCCAAGGCTAAGGTTGCGACAATGAGGGTTAGGGGCTAAAATAAAAATGGGGTCAAGGGTTCTAGCCTGGAAACCAAGCTATGGGGGTTTGTAAAATTGGGTGATTGAATGAGTTTAGTTAACCAAGTGGGGGTGGTCAACCAAGGTAGGGGTTCTAGGTGGGGCCATCGAAATCCAAAAACTTGATGGTTAAAACGTATTGAAAATTGCGTTGCATTTAATTCGTTGCACTTATTTAATGCTTACCTTCAAACCTTTATCACACCTTCCACTAGATAAATGAACGTAATTTTTGTATAAAAATTATCTATTGCTCCCACAACCAAACATAAACCCAAGGTCATTGGTTGGACCTATAAAAAATGCCAAATGCGATTTTTTTGTCACCAAGCATTTGGTGATAAGGCAACATTTGAACGGACATATGGCCATCCTTATTTGTTCCCCCCCATCCAGACCCCAAGTTGTGAGCTTTTTGGGTGTTCAGTCATGGATGGTGTTTGGTTATAGGACATGCTACCCTAGTTTTAGGTTCAAACTTACAAAGGGTTTGAAGTGGAACTACGAGAAAATTGTGCTCTGTTTCACACTTTGACCCCCATTTTTTCACGCTCTCTTGTCTCCCATTTGACACCGACATACACTCTTGGTGCGTACGCATGCTTGATGTGCTCGCGAAAGAACGCAAAACGCACGTGTTCACACAACGTCGATTCCACCGGCCACGACAGCCATCGCGCGCGCGAGCGAGAGAGAACTGATGGATTGCGGAGCTGATGGAGACTCGGGATTGTTTGTTTACGTCTGAGCTGTGAAAATTTGACTTCATCTACAGGTTGCTACGCGTGCCGCCTGACGTCTGTGTCTGTCTCGGCGGCAGTGATGAGTCTGCGTCGGAATATCGGATGCAGTGAGACTGGATGGCGAGTCTGAGTTCGGAAGCATATGTTGTTGGACTTGGGATGTTTTTGTTTGTTTCCTGGTTGTGTGTGGGCGTGTTTTGTTTGTTTTTGGGGATTTTGGTTTTGAGAAGCACTTCGGCAAAATTCACTATCCACTTATACTCTTGAAAGGGTGTTTAGGTTTTCTGCTCGACAGGCACTTTGCAAAATTGGTGTCGGAGAGGGGCTGTTGGGAATATATGTCTTTGTTGCCGACGCCGTCACCTTTATCTGTGGGTGTTTTTCAGAAAGCTGGTAAAAAAAAACTTATTTCTGGTTTTCTGGTCGTCCTTGGCTTCTCACCTGCTTGTTGATGAGAGTAGGGTTTAGGGTTTTGTTATGATTTCTGGCTCTTCATCTCTAGGTTCAGAAAGTTGAAATGTGCGATTTGTTCGCGATTTGTCAATTTCTGGAAATCAAGAAAGCTTTTTTAGGGTTTGAAGATGAACCAAATCCAGAGAGTTACGTAGCTTTGTCCATTCATTTGTAGCCCTTCTTTTGGTGGGGGGGAAGGGGGGGTGGAAAGGAAATATATTTTGCAGGTGGCTCTCAAAACTTTTTAGGGGTCCTAACAAGTGATAAATAACCCATCATACAGCAAGTTTTGAATTGACATTTTGTCCATGTATGTCAGTGGGACATCAGGGGAGTAACTGTGTGTTTAGATCCCTGTGTCAAACTCATCTCTCCCATGTCACACTGATGCCTCCCTGATGTCACACTCCCCCACTTCTATGACTCCTCTTACAGGTTTGTTGCTGTCAAACAGTTGGTAAAAGTGTCTTGTATTGAAGCCATCATAAGCTATTGTATATGGTCTGCCAGGGTTTCATCATCATTGTAACCCTCAGACTCTTGTAGGTCTTATGTTATCCCCGCAATGTTCTGCTGTTTGGTTGGAAAGTATTATTCTTTTTCCTCATTGAAGATGAGACTTTGAAACCCAGGTTTTACACATTATACCCAGCCCCATCATGGATGCATGGCCTCAGCCTGTTTTTCACTCTTAACAGTGACTACCTTGAAAATATTTTACTGCTTGATTGTTGCAGTGGTCTTTTGCTCTCTCTCTCTCTCCATGCCGCTGCAGTAACACATACGGGAGGATTTAATCTCTCTCTCTTTCCAAGACACTGATTTGTGAGGGGAACAAGTTTATAGACAAATATGTCACAAGTACTAGAGTTGAGTACTACAATACAATAATATGCTCAGAAGAGAGGAATGTTATTACAGGACTCAGGAGTCTGGGTTTTTAGACCCCCTACCCTGTTTTCACATGGAATGGGACCTTTGTGTCTGTTTTTACTTATTTAGGAGCAATATCTTTGGCAACTTAGGGTCAAGCCTCAAAAGTAGACCAAGAAAATGCATCCAGGTCAGTGGAATCCATGCATTGCCAAACACAAAATTGCCACTCATGTAGGCGATCATGATTCAGTTAACCCTTCAGAGCTTAAGCCCTTTTTGCAACCATTTTACCTCTGAAGCCTTAGTTAGAAATCTGATCCAATCTACTCATTTTGTGAATGTGATTATAAATCCAACCAGTTGGATTCAAAAGTTTACAAATCTTTGAAAAAGAATTCAACCAAAATCAATCAAGCAAGGAATGATGAGATAGCCAATCCAGATTTGAGATCATACAATTTCTGAGTGGCTGTTGCCCAAGGTTGGATCTAAAGTTTCACCGACCCAAAAAAGACTTTTGATGTGACACTAATACATGCATCCTATCATGACACTCACAATGACCAAGTTAAGTATCCATGCCAAAAAGAGTTGACAAAAAATGTGAAACTAAAACCTTGCATTTTTTGGAATGTGAGGATCCTTGAAAAGGAGAAGCATCTTCAAAGGGATCTCATTGCTACAACTAAGTCAGCTCATGGATGAGCTTTGAGAATTAGCCCCTTGCTACCAACTTATGATTCTCATCACCATGATTGGTGCAGTCCTGATTGTGGGCAGTAGGGTTCACGGAGGCCCAATGCATCCTGTATTTAATAAAACACTCACCAAAATCCCTGAAATTCCTAGTGCACCACCATCTGACAGCTATCAAAACTCCAGAGAAAAGCCTAAAAATACTTGAATTTTCATCATACACATCCATTTGCAATTCTTTTAAAAGTCGCTTTTGGCTTCTCAAGCATTTGGGGGGTGAAGTCATCAGGTGGAGGCGGGATTTCTAACAGCCACGGATGGGGTCCCATATGCACCTTCCTTGGCCGTTAGATGGAAGGTAAGGGTGCACCTACCTGCAGTTAAGGTTCCTACTATGCACCTCTGGTCAAGAGATGAGTGATAGAAGCAGCCAGCCAGCTGTACCCAAGCTCCAGCATTTCTTGCAAGCTAGCTATTCTTGGAGGCTGGATACAAACAGAACTGAGGTCTCCTCAGACTTGCACCTTCTATTACATCCCCTTTTCAGGTCCATACCCTAGTACCTTGACAGCTTAGGCACATATGTCTGTCGAATAATTAATTAATTTTGAAGATTTCATTTTGAAAAAGAATATCACAAAATATTTCAAAAGACTTTTGAGAGAATTTTTTTTTTTCATTTCTAAAAATAATATAATTTGTGCCAAAGCTGCCAAGGTACTGGGGACATATTTGTACAAGGGAAAATCCCACTTGTACTAAAATTATGCTTGTAATGAAATGTACTAGAGAAGGTGCCCAATACGATGCAGAATTCTGCATCCTTTGGTACAGGTAGCCACTGGTTTTGCCATTGCTTTTGGTCCCAAATCTTCGGTGTTGCTTTCTAGTGAGCTTTTATGGCGAGACCAATAGGCTGAGACCTGAAGGCAAACTAGATGCAGAAAACACCCTTTGGGCCACCTTCCTTGGCATAAAGGGATTTCTGAGGGCAGATTCTGCTAAAAATAGTGCTCTGATTTCCAGCACTTCTTTCAAAATCGACAGTTTTTTTGAAAAGGCCATCTTCTGCAATCTAACAACCCTGAAAAGCGTGCAGACTCAGCCCTTCACCTTACATACCACTGATCTTCGGCACTTGTTTGCAGATTATTTATTTATTTTAGAAATTAAGTGAGGTTTGGCAATCTCAAATTGAATTTTCCAGAATTTCAGCAAAGGAATAAGTATGCAAATTACACCTTGTATTATGTAGTAACCCAATGGGAGTTCAATTCTCAACAATTTCAGCAAATGTCAATAATTTTTTCTCTTTCATCAGCTAGAACTTTAGCAAATTATTTTGTGCCTAACACCATCAGTTGTAGGTAAGGTATATGATAAAGAAAAAGGGCTGGACAAAAACAATTGATCCAGACTCTGGAGTCTGATGAAAATCTTTTATGTTCTTATTGTTGCTCTAGGTGATTTTTTCCTTTCAACCCCAAGAGCCTGTAAGGCTAGAACTGGTTTATTTTGCCCAAATTTCAGCAGGTTCTAGAGTCCACAAATGTTTGCGGCTGGGAAAAAAAAGAAACTACCCAAATTCAGATACCTTCTAGAGGAGAAAATTTGTTATTGCAGAGTTGCATTTTGTTGCTTAAGTGGTTTTTTTTGGGAAGTTAGTTTCTTGTTCCTTCCCATTGAAAATATAATGTTTTGTGTAACATTTTTTTAAATAAAAAGTTGCCTAACAGCAATAAAAAAAATTTTTTTGGGCGAAGGTGTTGTCACATTTATGTCTGTTGGCTATAGTTTGAAGAGTTCCTTGAAATAATATCTCTAGTTAAGTCAAAATCTACCTAAGGATGCTCCCCACCTCGATTCCATTAGGAAATTGAAAAAAGAATAAAGTCCTCAACTGCAAATCAATAAACATTATGGATAACTCTATTAATGGCATAGAGTTATGTGTATTTGAAAAATATTTGAAAAATAGGGTAGGCAATCCTTATAACATACTATAAGGACTCAGGAGGTCAATAGGGAAGGCGAGTGGATGAGTTTTTGAATGTCATCCTTTTGTTTTGTTTATTACTGAAATCAATGGATGTGCTAGTTTTCCCTGGCCTTTGCTGGAAGGGAGCTAGGAAGGGATTTAGCTCCTGTTTTGATTATCAAGAGTCTATTACACTCCTTGTAATAGTTTTTGCCTTTGCACTTACTAACAATTGCATATTGATACAAAAGTTGGGTAAAGAAAATAAATATTTATGAAAAAAATGCAAAATGATTTTGGGTTTTAACTCCTAACATGACTTATGTAGATGTAGCACTTTCTTGATAGTCTTCATTGAAAAAAATCCCAACAAGTAGCCCAAGAATATTACCCTTTAAAAAATAATAAAGGTCATGAAAAAATACCATTTGGGAAGGTGTAATAGCATCAAGATGACAACTTGTGTTGCCTAGTTATACATAAAATGACTTGTTATCAACAAGGGTCCAATTTCCAAGGGTAGGTTATTCATGACCACCTTGTTGGCTGTAAAATTGTTTTTGAAATGGATAGGATAGAACTATTCATCACCAATTCTTGGCTAGTGAATAAACGTTTCAAAATCTTCTTGTTTATTTTGTCTATTTTGAGTTATGTAAAAGTTATGGGAACACCAAGCCAAGCTTTACATTATTCCTTTCAGCTCCAAAAGTAAAGGAGCAACATTAAAAAACACAAAGCATGTCGAAATCAAATAGCTTGTTTCTTTTTTAATGACCTTTTATTTCTAGATCTCCTATCTTCTTCATTTTTAAACTCTTTTTAGTGTTTTAAAGAGCTTTGGATGTGCCAAGCTAAGTTTTACATTACCTCTTTGAACTACAAAGGCAAAAGAATAACACAGAAAAATTATGGAAAAGACAAATATGTTGTGAATTAAGCCGATGATTGAACACCAACTTTGTTACTTTTGACAAGCATATCTTCCTCATTTTTTGTCTCTTTTGAATCATCTAAATGATCATGTCAAGCTCTAAAACAACCTTTTGAACTTGAGAAGCAAAAGAGCAATGCCTTGAGAATCCAAGCTCTTTGAAAACTTTAAGTGTTCATTCACCAACTTGTCTATCCTAGAGACTTCACCTATTTGGTGTATATTTTGTAAAGACCTGGTGAGTACCTTATGAACTAGGTATTGCTTTAATGAACACCAAAACTTGACCAATAAGTTTCATCCCAATGCATTCTCAAATCCTTAATTAAACTTTCACTCTGTTACTTTTCATTTGGTTGCACTTCTCCGATTTAAGCTCCACTTTTAGCTCCCCTTGAATTTGACCAATGTGATTCAGCAATTGAGAAGTGCAAGGAGAATGATTTTTTTAATCAAATTTTGAAGAGGGATAAGTTTTACCTTCAAAACTTACCTTGACATTATACTTAGATGGTTATCCAATCAAGTGTTTCAAAACTGACCACTGTGCATAATAAGTGAGTATTACAGAAAAAAAACCCTGGGGAATTGGTACAGAGAGTATTGCTTAAATAAACAAGTTGATAATGGACACATCTCCCATATTTTCAAAATGTGATTAGTTTTTACTTTATGTAGGACAGAAGTTTTCTTTTCAAATAGCGACTACAGGCTCCAATTGGGCTATTGGTATACTCATGGGTTACAGGCACATGAAATCCCACCTGTCCACTATGTCATTCTGTCCAGTGACATCTTCTGGCTCACCTGTTATGTCCTGTAACATGGCTTGAGCAGGCCAGTTACATGGTCAAAAGAACCTCCAGTTCTGGAATTTGAACTCTGGATTTTTAAAAAATTTCAGCAAACTGGCTTTTTTCATAAAAGTACCAGCAAAGACCTGATGGTTTAGTTGATGTTCTTTCAACTGGTTCTACAATTGCAGTAATTTTGTCGCTATACTGATTCCAGGGTTCCCAAAAAATTCAGAATCCCAAAACTCTGGTTCTAATCTCTTGAAAGCTTTTCAGAAATCAAAATAACCTCCAACCTGGGTTTTTGAAAATTTTCAATGAACTGATGGTTTCCATGAAAGAACTGGAGAAGAACCAAGCAATTTAGGGTAGGTTCTTTCAACTGATTCTATGACTTTTGAAACAGCCAATGAAGGATCAATGACCAGTTCTTTGCATTTGTTATGATTGCTGGTCAAGGGTCCATTTACCTTACCATTACCCACCGCTTCTTTCTTTTAGCAAGAGAGAACCCGCCAACACAGGTCTCATCCCCTCTGCAAAGACACTGTCATAGTCACCTTTCATCTTGTAGAAATGGGAAAAACTAGGGTGTACTCTTGAACTGACCATGAACATTGAAAACCCAGACTTGCTTTCAGAACTCTCCCACAATTGTAGTGAAGAAAACCACTCATGTTCAGAAGATCAAGACAGCAGAAAATATTTCATCAAATCCACATGCCTTTGAATTTTGAGCTTGCTGAGACCAGATGTGGCTGATCCAGCAGTTGGTGGGTCATTCTGGGGGGATAAACACCAGCCCACTACAGCTCCCAGAATGACAAGACATAACAGGGATGAGAAAAGAAAACAATTCATTACAGAATAGATTGCAACAACCCACCTCTTTGTTTCTGACTCTAATTAAATGTTTCTTCTAATTGAGATCCACATTCAGTTAATAGCATGTTGTTTCGGTACAAGAAACAATTGGAAAAACTAACTAAACAACACTTGAAAGTTTCTTTGCTCTAAAAAGCATAAAACCAAAGGGTGACAGCTTTGGCATTCTGCCTATTTCAACAACTTCAGAAATGCAAACAGGTCAAATTAATTCTAGAGGTCAGGAACAAACCTCAAAATGATCTGAAATATTCCAGTTGCAAGTTGCATCCTCCACCATGACACTAAATACTTTCTCCTCTCCTGCTTGCAGAGTTGTCCATCCTATCTTTGACTAGATTCACCAGTGACTCTAGCTATTAGCACTGCTAATTTTGTTATCAGTTGTTGTCAGCCACCTACAGGTTTATTACCTTCACAAACCTTTACTGATGTCAGCCCTGGTGAAAGAATACTCTACTGAGAACACTGCACAAATTCACTCATGGGCATGCATGCATTTGGAGCTCATTTCTATCCAAGTCCCCCACTGCAAGGTACACAACTCCAACCCCACAAATTTGCTAGTTTGTATTCCTCAAACATTTAGGAAGAAACAGAACCACAACCTTGATTCTTAATAATCAATGTCCTCACTTATCCAGCTTTTATGCTGGTAGAACACTAGCATCTACATAGACTCAGACCTCCTTTCTCTGGCATAACTGGTGAGACAAAAAAAAAATGTAGAGGGGATTGAATCATTTTCTTAAGAGGGCCAGGGTCATGTGCTCAACCCAATCATATCCAATTTTGGATTTTGAAGCTCTCATAAACAACCTGCTCACTCGTGTAGCAGCCTGCCTGAGAAAAAACAGAGGCTAAAATTGCTTCTTACTCTTCCTTTTCTTCCGGCTCGGTTTAGCTCCCCGGTTTGAAGCCTTCTCGCCAGGATAAGATGGTACACCACCATTCAGGTCACTGAACAGCCCCGCAGCCATTGCACTTTCAAGCCAGTCAAAAAACTCTTGCTCTGTCATATTCTCATCTAATTTTGTAAAAGAAAAACTGTCTGGCACAGCTGCACGGTCACCAGCCTTGGCAGCCCTACTGCTCCCCCGAGTTGCACCCCTTCCATTTCCAGAGGTACTTACATGGAAAGTGGGCTTATGTGTATTTGGTGGGCACTTCAGACCCTGCATTCACCATGTGAGAATCAACCTTTAAGACATAGACTAGAGTACCCAGATTGAGAGCTTCCATCAATTGTATGAACTTATTCTAGAACCCAAGTCAAGGGCTGAAAGCTTCGAGATTCCTGTGAACTTCAGGATATACCTACACAAGAATTAATTATCTCAGAAGGTCCAGAACCCATCAGCATTCATGTATGCAGAGAACATGGCAAATTCCAACAGACATATGAAAAGCAGTCAACAAGAATGACACACCTGACAATGCACCCACTCAGTGACATTGTACACCATGCCGTCAGCACAAGCAAATGCAAGAGGAGATTCCACCTGGAAAACAAACAAATTCGATACTAATGATCATAAGCCTGCTTAAATCATGCACTGTTATGTCCAATATGGTAGGGCCCCATAACAAGGACAGGTTGCCCAGATTAAAAAGCTTCAACAAGAGGAAGTGTGCAGAACTTATTTACCTTCTGGAAAATACCAAAAAAGAAAGGCTGGCCACATTGCTCTACCCAACCATCACCATCTTTTGCTTGGTGGTAGTCTTGGCACTCCTGCACAGACAATCAGACATCAATATTCTCATGTTGTTCACCTTCCTGCAGACTAGAAGTGCAGACTCAAACACAGAAACTCCTGTAGTTTCAGACACAAGAGAACCTCACCTGACACCACCTGGCTCGAAGCTTGTTCCTTTCAGTAGATATCCACATGTGGCTATCTCCGCACTTTCGACATGAGATCCTACGAGAATCAGCTGGAATGTCTTCATTGCCTTCATCTTTGGAATGTTGGCAGCCACATTCAGAAGGTCTATCTCTGGCATTCTGCACAAATTTGGTACATACATGTGATTCTGGAAGATCAAAAGTTTGTCAATGTACATACACTGATTGCAAAGGAAAGGTCACTCCAGAACAGCACGCACTATCCACAATGGATGAACTGAGCACTTGCAAGAGCTGGGATTGCTATTGCAATCAAAAAATCACATTATATATAGTGACAATAGCACAGAAGAATGCACACCACATGAAAACCATGGTGATGTTGATGGAAATTTTTGAGAACTTCCTCCCGCCGAAGCTCATCATCATAACACCTCCTTTTGACTCCATCCAGCAACACCTGATTCCACAAATGTGCAGATGCTTACCAGATTTATCCAAAAGCTGAATAACCTTGGTAAAATTGTTTATATCTGCCACACACAAAAGGTGCCCTGCTTTTTTAATTGCCAGAAGACCCAAGATTCAAAAGCTACAAGATGAATGCAGGATACCTCATAAGCATTTTGCAATCTCTTGAAGGCCTCCTCTGCTTTCTCATTTCCCCCATTTTTGTCAGGATGCACCAGCATTGCCTGCCATGTCCCTTGCAGTTTAAGATACCAGCCTATGATATCTAGGCAGCAAGCAATAGCAAGTCAGATGCAAACAGAAAGCCCTTGTAGCTGCTTGTGAATGAACCAACATGTGTGCAGGTGGTACTAAGACCTGCATTGCCTGCCAGGTCCCAGTGCAGTTCAAACCCAGCAATGATGTTCAGGCATCAAGCAATAGCAAGTCAGCTGCAAACACACACTCTATCTAGCTCCACATGAATGAGCCATCATGTGAAAGAGGCCAACAATAGAGTGACGTACAGAATACAAACACTTGCACTGAAAGGATATCATTTAACTAGCCAAGACTCTTTAACTTCAAAGGCCTGACCACCAGCATCTTTTCTCTCTCAAATTGAAGGTGAAGGGCTTGACATTGTGACAAGTGCTGCACCTTCTTCCTGTATTCTCGTTTGAGGTCAGCAAGGTCGAAGCTGTCAAATCGCACAAATCCAAGGACTGTGTAGTGGTCTTTGCAATCCAGCACTCGAACTATTTCCTCATCAGCTGTCAACAAGTCACATTCACCACGGCCACTGGTAGATGCACCCATGCTTGAGCGCCCTACATCTGCAGTTGGCTGAAATACATCTGAATGTGGTGTACTGTACCCCTTAGCCTGTTCAGGAGGTGGGGCTTCTGTATCTACATTGTTTCTAGGGACCTTATTATCCTGTTCACTAAATGAGCTGCGGAAGTAGAAGACAGCATCGCTGGAGATGAATGCCAAGCTGGTACATAGGAGCAGACCCAACCACCCTCCATGTCCTATCACTCCGTACATTGCATATCCTGTGGTTAGCAAAATTGCCAGTCTAGCACAATCTCCAATGAAGAGACCACCTGGTTCAGACACCAAAGATCCAGAGTGAGCACCTACATTTCCTTCTTGTCCTGTAACAATCTACATCAAATACACTGCATTGCTGGTACAATTGACCTTGCCCATTTTCCTCATCAGTAGCTGGAAAGCCAATAACCACCCAAGCCTGTATCAGACAAGTAGAGATTATGCACTATGGGGACTGAGCCACCACATATTGACAAAGAAACTACTGATAGAATCAGAATCCCAGAAGGATATAGGCATCATCAAAGACTCACCTCCAACTAAAAGAATTGCTGCTGTCATCCAGAAGCTACCATACAGCCAAAGCACTCCAGTGCTAAAGACTGCAATCAGCACAATAGCAGGAGTGTAACCACACAATAGCACAGCTGCTGCTGCCATTGCCTGCAATTCTCAGCATTTCAGCATCAGTACCTCCATAGCAGGGAGTAGAATATACAATACCAGCCAGCCCTGAATTAAACAAAGCAGGAAAAACTCACACTTCCAAGGCCCTATCAGTCCCAAAATCTAATTTGACTTTGAATATGGTAGATTGTCTGTATAGTGAAGCTCCTATTCTCAGCATTGAAAACAGTGAGTTCAGGGAGTGAAATTTCAGGGAGTATGGGCATGCAATGGGACAAAATGGTAGAATTGACCACCATACCAAATCCAAGGATTTTTTTCTACCAGGATACACTTCATCCCTGGGTCCCAACATTTGCCATGCAAACCAGTTTCCAATGGTAGTCAAACACAACTGAAATACCGCTGTTACTGTTACTACACATAAAATTGTCTGCATCCAAATGGTTTCCAGTGCAAACAAAGGAAACAGTTGGATGCAGAGATGGAAGACAAAGAATGAGACCACAAGCTCACAGCTGCGATTGACAGGCCCCCAAAACTTTGAAGGAACTTGTCAACCATTGTGGACAAGATTCAGCATACACCTTACACAAACTCACACCCTGTATGGCAGGAGCCAGATGGTGTAAATGCTGCATTCCACAGCTTTACTAGAAGAAACATGCCACATCCTTTGAAAACTCATCCAGAAATAAAGAGCCATTAAAGAATCTTTCCTGGGTCAAGGTGGTGATGCACTTGCAAAAATTGCAGCCGCTCAACACTGGTCATTCTTGATCAGTGATCACCTTTTCTCTGAACAGGAGGAGTAATTCTCTGACATAACTAGTAATGGCCTCTCTCCTACATAATATGTCTCAAAGTCCCACAACTTACATTGTTGCAATCCCCTCGATGTTAGACAGTAAGATTGACAGAAGGGTTTGAACAAACAGAAGTCTACCCTAAAAAAGATCATGATGGATGGGAGAGTGAGTGAGTTCCATTTCTGCAGATTGCACATAAAGAGACCAGAAACCCTAACATGATTTGCATGGCAGCAATTATCAAGAATAAACCCACACAGGCAAGTAATGCCAAACTGATATTATAAAGATGCAGGAGGGAGCTCTTCCAAAGTGCCCTAGATATTGAGGCACCGAGGTGGTGATATAATGCCACATGAGGTCAAACCAGAAGAAGAAGAAGACAGCGAAGATGGAGGCACATGACAGTGGCACATGCTGTGTATTCCAATAACACAACAGTGCAGAACAAATCACAGTATTAGAGAGAGAGAGAGAGAGAGAGAGAGAGAGAGAGAGAGAGAGATTTACTTACCATGACAATGAGGAAACTGAAGAAACCCGCCAGTACACACAGATTGAGGGCAGAGCACCAAAGGAGCAGGAACAGGGCGGTGGAACCGAGGCGAAACAGCGAGGCAAATCCTCGAATACTGCACTCGAGTGCCAAGAGAGCCAACAAACGGGCCACCCTAGTGACGAGAAGAAACCACACTTTCAAAACCGGCCACACCTGCTGCCGCACCCTCCGTTCCACTTCCCCTAGTACCACTTGCAAAAAGAAATACACTCTCACTGCATTCGTCGCCGCCGCCTGCCAATTCACCCATAGCCTTGTCCATGTCGCCCAATTACCCAATCCTCGTTCTCCCCCTATCCCTCCTCCTCCTCCTCCTCCTCCTCTATAGCTCGCTTTCTCCTCCTCTACCCCTCCTCCTCTCCCCCCCTCCCTCTCCTCCGCCGCGACGCCCATACTTTCTCCTCTAACCCTACTATTCCCTCCCCCGCCGTCTTGACCCGCCGTCGCCGATCCTCCTCCTCCTCCTCCTTTCTCCCCTCTCCATCTCCCATTCCCTCCCCTGCCCGCCTTACCACCACCAGTACTACCCCTCTCTCCGGCCTTGCTCGTCGTCGGCCCACCTCGCGTCTTGCTACCACCACCTCCGGCTCCCTCCCGGTACTGCTGCTGTTGCTGCCCCATCGCCCGCAACACTCAAGCGCTGCTGCTTCAATCCCGCCGCCCTGCACGCATCTCCTCCTCCTCCTCCTCCTCGAAGCCCACCACAAAGGTACGTTCTAGCGTACAATGGTACTCTTGTTCTGCTTGCAACCATGCAGTCCGCTTTGGTTTTTCTTTCTCACACGTATCCGAAGAGACCCTCCGCTTTGGTTTTGTCTTTTTATGAGATCGTCTCCGAAGCGATCCCCGCTTTGGTTTTTGTTGTTGGTAACTTTCATTCCATTCTGTGACGCACCCGGTCTTGGTCTGGCTGTCTGTCTGTTGCGCCCCCTCCGTACTCTGTAAGAGAATTGCAGTGTTACCTAATTTTGTGTGTATGTTTGATGTGTGGGGTTCTAGGGCACCCGGTGGCACACCAAATTGGAACCCCATCATCAATGTAAAGCCCAAACCACTAAAAGAATTGAGTATTTAGGTAACTATTCGTTATTCTAACCCTTTTTCTCTCTCCCTCTCTTCTTTTTCTAGTAATTTAACCCTAGAGGCTGGAGTAACTCAGCGATTTTCTTTAAAATATTTTGGTTTGTGGCGAATGTTTCTAAAATGTTGACCTTGAAAGTTTTAAATCAATATGTTATCACAGATGATGAGTTGTTTTGGAAAAAAATTGCAAAGTTTTCAAGAGAAAAATTACAATTTCGGAAAATATTTCATCACATTTTGACAATGTTTTTAGTTTTGGGGCAGTTATTTTCTCCATTTTTTTACAATTTAGACAACATTTTTAAAATGTGAAGCCAATTAATGTTGAACTTTTTTGGGATGATTGCCAGTGATTTTACATCACAGCACTTTCGATTATTTTGTGACAAATTTGGTCCATTTTCTGATGAAACATTTGTGAGAAGGTGGTATTCTATTGATTATTTGACTAATAAAACTCTCTTTTTTCGATATCACAAAATTGAAAAAAATCCTTGACTGCTAGAGTTAGTAAAATTATCACTGCAATAGTGAAATGGTCTTTTTTTTAATTATGGCATTGAAGTGATGAAAATGGTCATAATTATGACAAGTTACAATTAGTGTTTTCTTTTTTTTCAAAATTGTGAAGTCGGTGGCTTGGCAAAAGAGGACTCAGCCAAATTTGGCTACAGGTTAGAGAGGAAAGTAGAAAAGTTTACATATGTTGGGGATGCTAGAACCTTGTCTACATACGGCCAATTCAAAAACAAACTTCCTTGGCGACAGTGTGCCCCTCTTTTCCCCAAAATTTTTTTTTTGTAGTCGTTGCAAGAGCTTTTTATTTGTCACTAGGATGGGAAATTTTGCTAGAAACAGAAACACTGGTTAAAAATTACAATATGAATATTCTGACTAGTCATGTTACAACATTATTAAACTATACTATATCATAAAAAACCGAATAATCCCAAAGCCACAAAACGAATTGATTTTTTGAAAAAAATAATTACTCATTTTCTCAATGTGGTAGCTTTCTCTAGGCTACTGATGTGTTTCTATCTTTCCTTTCCCTTTTTGACCTTTTTTTCCCTTCTTCTTTAAGTTTTCTAACTTTCCTTTTCCACCTTGTGTTTTCTTGCAATTGGCAGGTTTACATCAATTGTAGCTCGTAGAGTAAGCAAGCAGGAAATTGCGAGTTACACGATTTGACCATGAATTTGGGCATACCAGGGTTCGACCCGACCTCTTCCAGGTGCGCTTGACTAGTGTAAAGTACTCCTAGGATTGTGCTTTGTGTATTTGGACTGCACATCAGAGAAATTTCTTACTGCATGTCAAGTGCACCTTACACACATTTATAATACCTCCTCAAAACAGGAAGCACCTTGCACCTACAAAGGGGCCTCGTACCCCAGTTTGGTTAGCCCATTGGGGGCCATGCCACACCCCAGGGTTGAGTTTAGTTAGCCCAACGGGCTAGTGGTGAGCCCCATAAATCAGAGTTCCCAGAGAAGTCTTAAATAAAATCTCTAATCACCATTGAAAAATGCCTCTTTGTGAGGTGGATTGCACCTAAAATTATGAAAATGTAGCTTCTTTAATTTTCAAGGTTGGTCATTCATTCATTTTGACCTCAAATTATGAATAGTTGTGTGATTCCTTTGTGAGGTTACAAGTATTATGCTCCAAGGTCCTTAGTTGACTTCCTTATGTACCTTAAAGTTGCCTCACTAGGGAAGGAACAGTTCATTCTAAAAAGTTCTTACCGGGTGGGCAGGGATGCTATTTGGTGAGTGTGGGAGCATGAATGTGAGCAAGATCAAATTTTTTTTTGAATCTTTTTTTACATAAACAAATATTGGAAGAATATTCCTTGACACATGGTATGAATATATCATGGTGTGGAGGAATATTCTATTGCATGTACATGGATGAACGATAGTTATGGATGAAACATAATAATGAATGAAAAAGATGATTAAACAATATAAATGGATGAACAAAATAAAAGGGATGAAAAAATAAATTGGAAGAGCAAAATCAAATGGATGAACACAACATGTTCACAACCAAGAGTTATGTGCCAATGTAAACTCTACCTCTTCACAACTAAGAGGTTTGTGTCAACCGAAACACTACTTGTTCATCTCCAAAAGGTATGTTCCTAGTGAAAATTGAAACAACAAAAGTCGCACATTTTGAATATTATTTCAGCCTATTTTTTATTTCAATTCAATCTATCAAACCTTTTATGTCTAAGATCATTCTTGGCACTTGAAGAAGAAAATTGGATTTTTTCCCCATCTCCACTTAAACTTAATACTTCCATCTTTTCTACAACTACCATCCATTTGCAATTGCTACACGTCTATTTTACAATGGCAAAATGAAAATTTACATGAATGGTCACACCAAACACCTTTGAAACTATGATTGAATACACATTGATTTCAAGCATACTAAATAGAATTGCGAAATGTCAATAAAACCTTTGAAATATCCAAGCGATCCAACTCAAATAAAACCCCTTAAGAATTTGCTTAAAATTAGAACATGGGGAATAGAATGGAAAAGGTAAATTGACAAAATAATTAAATGGGCAACATGGAGATGGGCAAATGTAAAAATTGACAAAGAAAGTCTTGCATTGCTCAAAGAAATTGTGAACATTTTGAAGGAGGATATGGAAAACTACCATTAGGCGATGTTTACACATGCCATGGATTTCTTTCAAAACTGCGCAAGTTTGAAAAAGCCAATTCCAAAACATTTTTTCACAAGTTTATTACAAGATTTGTCGACAAAGGATTTGGTTTCCCTTGCCAACCTCCTATCAACAAAATTTATGAAACCTAGTAAACGACTTTATGTAACTTCGAACAAGTGAACCTAGCTACCACAAGATTTAAATAACAAAACGTTAAAACAACCTATGAATCACCAAATGATAGGCCCTACCCTAAAACTATGAAATGTCTACGATACTTGGGGAAAAAAATCCCAACAAATGAAAGAGAAACCAAAATACCATTTTTTTGTAGTAATTTTTGGTTCATTAAACATTTTGATATGAATTAGGGTTGAAGTTGAGCACAAATTTTGCTTCCTAAAAATCCAATAATTATTATTTTTTAAATCCAAAGAACGCATATATAGTACCCATTCAATCCCCAAAACTCCAAAGGAAGCTTAAAAAAAACATAAAGTGATTGCATTGTCATTACATTTCCAATAATTTTTTTATTACATTTTTTAGATCTCCATTGTCTATTTGCATTTTTTGTACATCAATTTCCATTTGCATTTGGTATACATTTAATATGATATTATAATCCTAATACCTTGACTAAATGAATGTATCCTCCAACCTAATATTATTAATTTGTGTACTTAATTGCCTTACTCAGCGTTACCATCTTAATTGGTTTTCTTACTATCAACAACAAATAGATCATTGATTACCAGCAAACTACCATTCACAATTTTATGCATGGAAGAAACATGTTGTTGCATTCAATTTTGGAAACAATTTACAAGCAAATAGAATGAGCATGGTGAATTTTTCAAGATGATTGTTGATTTGACCCTTTACATAGATTGTTAAAAATCAAGAAATGGGGCATTCTACAAAAAGACAAAATGGGCAAATGAGAAAACCAAAGAACAAATTGTATATATTGCCAAAAAAAACCCAAGGTGAAACCCCCACTTAATAGAAAAGGAAATCAAATACTAAGCAAAAAAAAATGACCAATGGCATCCAATTTCAAAAAGCTGAACTCCTAGTACTTGGCACATTCTGAAACATGTGGCATTAATTAAACTTGGCAAGGAAATATCTATTATGATTGTTGACATAAACTTAATCAAATAATAAAACTTCAATAACCAACCAACATAAATGTTCACAACCCACATAGTAAAAGGGACGTTAGAAAATGATAAATACAAAAAGGACAATAACCTCCTTAAAGATTGTATGCGATGAAAAAGAAGCACCTTGGATGCAAATTGCATTTCATTACAAGGCTAGGTTTGGAATTATGAGAATGCTTGTTAAAACTTTCCAAGGTTTGGATTTGTATTTAGTAGTGGACTAGATGATAGATGAAAGTGATAGATGCAAACTATAGTGCTTGAGTAGGATATTGGGCATCAAGAAATAATGTGCATGAATACAAAGTTTATGTCACAATGATACAGAAGATGTTTGATTCAGATTTTATGAACAACTTGCAACAAGCTTTTGGAGACAATTTGTGGCCAACCAAACCAACAAATCGCAACTACAAGACCCATTTATTACGCCAAGTAGAATATCTATTAGGGATGAACAAAGCATACTAATATTCATTAGTAGAAGTGTCATGCAAAAAATGGCCAAAAAAATGAAAGTGATATAGATGATGACAAGTATGAATTGTCTATTTTAAAATATGATGCAAACCATGATGCACTAGTAGAACAAAAAGAAGGAACACCAGAGGCAAAGGAGGAGGAGGAGGACCCAAAACCACCATCACAATTGGCATCTAAAGAAGGAAAAAACTTAGAAAACGAAGATGAAGAATCTTTTAGGTCATGTAACCGAATCACTATGTATTCATGGCATTGAGAGGAGGGGGGGTTACCATCATATGTTTGAAACCACAAGAACACACACAAATGAAGATTGTTGACAAGATTGTAAGTATCCCATTTTTCATAAGAATTTGAAATTGTATCAGTAAAAGCACATGACATTGTTGATAAGAAAAAGTTTAAGTCGATTAAACTTGTTTTGCAATATTAATTGCTAGTTAGAGGAAACAATTAGCTCGGGAGAATGAAGAACATACTTGTACATATGTTTGTACCGAGGAGTATTACAATCCTCCAGAGACACCAAAAATAGAAAACAAAAGTGGTGTGGATATTGATGATGTGAATGTGGAACATGGGATAAATAGTTTTGAACCAATTAAGATAGTTGTAAAGAGGATCAATGTGAAAAAAAAAAACTAAGTATAAGAATGTTGGAGAAAAGATGCACCAACAATGAGTCACAATTTCCATCAATTGTCAAATTGTTTTAAAATGAAAGCAACTTGGAAGATTGTAATCTATTCCCTAAGGATTATAATGACTTTAATGCAGCAAAAAGATTTATTTAAGAAGTGAAATGCACTAAAGAATGGAAATTTGCAGTGAAACAATAAGAAATTATGAAAATTATAGATTGTTCCAGTGTTTTTTGTTAAACTTTAAATGTGTGGAATTGTTCTTTAAATAGCATAGTTGAAGGAAAATATGAATGAATTTTTTTCCTTGCGACAAATAAGTGGGGTCCAGTTGAGAGTCTAATCCAATGTCCCATATAAAGTCTAATCCATAGTCTGGCAAGGCAGTTGTTGTTTTGAACAAGGAAGGTGACCAATCTAATGTGATAAATATGAATCCACAAAGAATAGCCCTATGTTGGATTGAAAACGATAATGGTTGATTTTATATCAATGGAAAATATGTAGTGTTGTGTAAATACGTGTTACACATATTTGTGAAGATACATAAAATGACATACATGATGGAAAAAGAAAATCTATGAACTATTTTTTAGTATCAACTAAAATGCTTACAAGTATCGATTGTTGTTGACTAAAAGGCTCAAATTTAGTAAGATTTTTCATTATAGATAATTTAATTAAATGCAATGTTTAGAACACTAGGAATAATAATATGTATAGTTTCAGTTTATATTGGAAATATTGAACATTGGAGCCTTGTAATGAAATTGATGGATATAGTTGGGTCATGCATAGCTTTAATGCCATAGTTGAATAATTGTAATGATCACAAAAAAGAACTATATTTCATTCAATAGACAATGGGATGTAGTCATAAAACAACTTTATGCTTTCACTATGCATAAACGAAGCTTGAGTGTGAATGAACACCCATAAGGAAATGATGATACTAACAAAAAATTAGCGGTATGCAAGTGAATACAACTACGTAGAATATAATAACAAATTAAAAAAGGTCTCAAGAAAAATAAAATATAAATTAGAAGAATACAAAATATTCAACGAATTGTATTTAGAATGAAATCCTATCATTGAGCTGATTAAAAACTAGATCAGCCTATCCTAGAGAAAAGGGAACATGGCAATTGCACTTGGTTTCAGTTCTAGGGCCTCGATGAAAACATTGGATTCACAATGTGATTGCAACAATGAAAAGGCACCCACCATTGCATCATGCAGGATGAATGGTGTGTGAACTAATAATAGTTTTATGTTAGGTTCCAATTCTCTTGATAATCACGGTGGTTGGTTCAATTGTGTCTTTAGGTAGGTTCATAGGTGGAGGCTAGTGGGTGTGAACCTTAGGTGGGTAATAAGAATGGCCTCATAGATTATGAAAATAATCTAATTCTTAAAAGAATGTATCGACATATACAATTAAGCTTAATTGATATGACTTATGTCGTAAAATAGTGTCAAAACTTATCACATTCTATTAGACTTATGAATTTTTTAAATGATTTGAAAGTAGTAAAATAAATATTTTAATGCTTGCAAAAAAACTAAGATGTCACCCAAATCTCATTATAATTTGCTCCAACTATTTGGTGGAGGGGGTTTGGGAGCGAAACGATTAATTAAGTCATTGGATTGCTATAATTCTCACCTTGAAAAAAATAAACTGGAAAAAAATCAAATGCCATAGTGGGGGGATTTTACTTTTATTTTGTATAACTAAACAAACATGAAATGTAACAATAAAATATTAAAAAACATTTACTTTTCAATGATGATACAATATTTTTTTCTTAAATAAACAAATGGCCTAAATATGTCATTTACCAAAACCTAACAAATGCATTCCATAGATTGGATATAATTGAAAGATTATAATGAATTAATTATTTAATATGTTGATGACAAAAATGTGACTATCAATCAAATTGATGAATAAATAGACATTTAAAGGGATGCCCATATTTCATTTAGAATGAGCCCATAAATATCCTCACATTTATTACTTAAACATAAGGCTATTTGAGTTGAATTACAAGTTCAAGTTTAGTTATAAATTTATGTTTGATGATATGTGGCAATTATCAAATATAGGGACTTGATATTAAATAATGTTATTTTGTAAAAACAAAGCTTAAAAAACTGATCAATTTTTGCCATCCTCGTTATGGTTGATGCCAACTATAGTCTAGGGAGTAATAATAGAATACAAAATATACAAAATTCTAACAATGAAAGAAAGAAAATAATAAATTTATTTGTAAAACATTTGTGTAAATAAAATATGATTACATACTCCATCCCTTATGGTCGACACCAACCATAAAGGGGAAGGGAAAAATAAATAAAACTGAATTTTTTTACTTATAAAAATATACTAATTATTTATAATGATAATATTTTTAGTTTTTAATTTTTAATTTTTAATGCTGAAAATAATAGTTCTCATAATTTTTCAACATTCGAAGGAAGGAAATTGAAGGAACGGAATTCTAAAAATCTTCTAAAGCAATGGATTAAAGGAAAAGAAATTATTTAAAAATTTGTGGGTAAAAATAATGATTGACATTCTCTATTCCCTATGATCAGCACCGACCATAGGGGGAGGAAAAATAAATCTAAAATTACTCATTGACAAAAATATATTAATTATTGATGGTGAAAATACTTATAAATTATAATTAATAATTTGTGATGTTGAAATCAATATTTTTGGTACTAACAAGATTTGAAGGAATGGGGTTTTTTTAAAAATCTTTAAAAATGAAACAAAGGGAAAAAAAAGAGATTTATTTGGAAAAATAATTTGGGTAAAAATAATGATCAACATACTTAGTCCCCTATGGTCGGCATTGATCAAAGGGGGAGGTAAAAAATGTAAAACTGAAATTATTTACTTACAAAAATATATTAATTATTGAAGCTTCAATTTTAAATGTTGTAATAAATTTGGCATTTTTTTCAAATTCAAAAGAAAAAAATGGGCAGAATGTGGTTCAAAACATCTTCTAAGAAAATATTCGATTAATTGAAATGTTGAAATGATTCAATACACATATCTATCATTGAGGTATCATTGAATTTCATTCTTGCAAACTTTATAGATGGTTTTGAAAATATGAAAACAAATAAGAATTGAAATTCATTTACATCAAATTAATTTGTTTGTTAAGAAGATGATGGAAACAAAACATTGGAATAATTATATTGAATGATGGTATAAGTTGAACATAGTTCAAAAGAAAACACCAAATAACACAAAATAAATTCCAACAACAAAGTAAAAAAAAACATAAATTGCAAACGAAATGTTACTCCAAACATTATGTTGCCTCATATTCAATAAGTTTTGAAACACCATGGTCATATGATCTCTCACTCTTAGAGGATTTGGGAGAGGGTAATGAGGCCATGTGTCAAGCCATGTCTTCAGCATATTCTTGTAAGTATTTGTGCGAAAGGGGGCTTGGGAAGAGGTCCCTCAAAACATAAAATGGAACGAACTGAAACAATCAGGTTGGATATCTCTACACAAAACATTAAACATTAACTTAAAATCAAAGGCGAAATAATTATGAAATAAACATTCAAAGATGACTAATGTCAACTTATTCACAATTGAGATTGACTCTCGCTTTCTTCTCGAGTGCCAAATTTGGGGGAGATCAAATAGAAAAGCCAAGTTCCACATCATGTTTTAACTTCTCCAAAAGAGGTTTGACAACCTCTTCATAAACATCATTGTTCGGTTCCATCACAAAAACATTGTTGCCAATACGTTAATAGGGTCGAATGCAATTCCCTGCAAAGTAATCATAGAAAGTAATATTTTAATCATGAAGGAGCACAAACTATGATTTAAACTTCTAAAAAGAAGTCAAGAAAACATACCAATGGATGGGTTCATGTTGACAACAAGCGAGCTAGGAAGGTTGCACAAGTGAATAAAAGTCACTAATACATATCATGGTTTTGTAAAACTTTCAAATTGATTAACTTGTCATTTTGATTAATGGACATGTACATTTTGACTAAAGGTTAAAAGCTTGAATAACACATGTATGTGTTGATTGATCAATTTTATTATAATGGTTAATTTGATTAGATACATATAATCAAGTTGTACAACCTTAGTCAAAATGGCCAATGGTTTTTAATCAAAATGACCATTGGTCCTTATACCCTTTGAACATTTAATCAAAATGGCCAATGATCCTTAATAAAAATGACCAATGGTCTTTAGTCAAGTTAAAGTTTTAGTCAAGATGGCCAATGATCTTTAATAAAATATTACATGGTCTACTACCCTATGTATCTACCTCCTACTATTCATCCACCTATTTATTTAATTAATTACTTGCATGCTTATTACCCACCCACTTATTATTTACGTACTAACTTATTTATTTATACATTTTCACCTACCCACGTTTTTCACTTTCATACGACCTACCTATTTACCTACCCACCTACCTACATATTATTTACCTACCTACCAACCATTTATATACTTAATTTTAAGCATTATGTGTAACCATGAGGTTTGGCCAAAATGTTTAACCACTAGATTTAACCATTTATGTTTAACCAAATTTTAGCCATTAGGTTTAATTTAAAGTTAACCATTATGTTTAGCCACAAAATTTTGGCAATAGGTTTAGCTTAAGTTAAACCATTAAGTTTTTCCAATAGGTATAACCTACGTTTAGTCACTAAGTATAACCATTTAGTATAGCCTAAGTTTAGCCACTATGTTTAACCATTAAAATTACCCGTTAGATTTAACTAAGATTTAACCATTATGTTTAACCATAAAATTTAACTATTAGGTTTAACCACTATATTTGGCCATTAGATTTAATCATTGGGTTTAATTGAGGTTTAGGCATTATGTTTAGCCACTAAACTCAACCATTATTTTAAATCATTAAATTTGGCCACTAAGTGTAGCTATTATTCTAAGTCACTAAGTTTAATCAATAGGATTAACCATTACTTGAAGTTATTAAATTTAACCACTATATTTAACCATTACTTGAAGTTATTAATTTAACCATTATATTTAGCCATTATTTGAAGTCATTAAGTTTAGCCACTAAGTTTAGCCATTATTTGAAGTCATTAAGTTTAGCCAGTAAGTTAATCTATTATTTTAATTCATTAAATTTAGCCATTAAATTTAACCATTATTTTAAGTCATTATGTTTAGCCATTATTTTAAATTATTATGTTTAAGCACTATGTTTAGCCATTACTTTAATTCATTAAGTTTAGCCACTAGGTTTAGCCCTTACTTTAAATTGTTGAGTTTAGCCATTTGGTTTAACCATTATTTTAATTCACTAAATTTAACCATTACTTTAAGCCATTAAATTTAACTATTGGGTTTAGCCATTATTTTAAGTCATTGAATTTAACCACTAAGTTTATCAAATAGTTTAAGTCATTAAGTTTAACCATTAAGTTTAACTTATTATTTAAGTCATGAAATTTAACCATTAATTTTAGCCACTATTTTAAGCCATTGAGTTTAACCATTAAGTTTAACCAATAATTTAAGCCATTGAATTTAGCCATTAGGTTTCACCAATACTTTAAACCATTAGGTTTAACCACTATGTTTAGCTATTAATTTGAGTTGATGAGTTTAGCCACTAGGTTTAACCATTAGTTTGAATTGATGAATTTAACCATTAGGTTTAACCATTGGTTTCAGTCGATGAATTTAACTATTAGGTTTAGCCATTAATTTGAATCGGTGAATTTAACCATTAAGTTTAACCATTAATTTGAGTTGATTAATTTAACCACTATGATTAACCATTAGTTTCAATTGTTGAGTTTAACCACTAGGTTTAGCCATTAATTTCAATTAGTGAATTTAGCCACTATGTATAATCGTTAATTTTAATTAGTGAGTTTAGCCACTAGGTTTAGCCATTAATTTAACCACTGAGTTTAACCATTAGTTTAAGTTGATGAGTTTAGCCAATAAATTTAACCATTAGTTTAAATCACTAAGTTTAACAAGTAAATTTAGCCATTAGTTTAAGTAGTTGAATTTAACCACTACATTTAACCATTACATTAAATCACTAAGTTTAATCATTAAGTTTAGCCATTGAGTTTAACCATTATGTTTAGCCATTACTTTAAGTCACTAAGTCTAGCCACTAAGTTTAACCATTATTTTATGTCACTAAATTTAGCCATTAGGTTTAGCCATTATTTTAAGTCATTGAGTTTAACCAGTAGGTTTAGCCATTACTTTAAGTCATTGAATTTAGCCATTATTATGTTTAGCCAATAGTTTAAATCATTAAATTTAACCACTAGGTTTCGCTAATAGTTGAAGTCACCAAGTTTAACCGTTAGGCTTAACCATTATTTTGAATCATTGAGTTTAGCCATTATGTTTAGCCAATAGTTTAATTAAGCCATTGAGTTTAACCATTAGGTTTACACATTACTTTTAAGTCATTGAGTTTAGCCATTAAGTTTAAACATTACTTTTAAGTCATTGAGTTTAACCATTAGGCTTAAACATTATTTTAAATCATTAGGTTTAGCCATTACTTTAAATCACTAAGTTTAGCCACCAGTTGTCATCTAGGTTTAACCATTATGTTTAATGATGTGAAATGAACATGTGAAATAAAAAAACTTAATAAAAGTTGAACACCTTTGATGGTGTACTCAATTAGTAAGGACTTGGTTTATCATTGAAAAGGTTTGGGGTTCAATTCTTCATACTTTTACAACCTATGTGCATGTTGAGAAGGTTAGGGTACGTAGGTTAGACTAAGGCAGATAGGATAGGTTAGGTTAGGTAGGTTAAGCCAAATTAGGTTAGGCTAGCATCTACTTACCTAAGTGTCTTTTTTCAACCTATCTAAACCTATTTACTACCTACCTACCTATTACATTTTAAAATAATAATCCAAAAATGATTTTAATTTAGGTATAAAATTGACCCAGCCAAATGGTCCACTATCCACTAGTCAAATAATTAGTCATTTTGTTACTCACTTTGCTAATCAAAATGACAAGATCTAATTTGACTACCCAATCATGTTGGACATGTACAAAACAACTTGTCCATATTGAAAGGGTGATATTTTTTACACCTATCACTTTTGGGTATTTTTTTACTAGAAAACCATGTTGAAAAAATCATGAATTGCAGTAGTGAGCCCTCAATGTGGATACATGCATCCCCTTACTTCCTCTAAATGTGATACCTTTGCTCAACTAGGATCTACATTTATATTCAAGAGTCACCTCCATAGATGGACAATCCAAGACTGTAAAGATTATAGGTTTGGATCCTTGCTCTAGATCCTCCTCATCTTGTTTGTCACCTGAAGGTCTAACCAATCAATCTTTGGTTTTCTTCAACTTCTTGGCACCATGGCTCCTCTTGCCACCCTTGAAACAAAAATAAAATAAAGTGTGCTTGTCAAGATGGGCATCCTTAAACTTCTCCCCTAACTTGCACTTCAACTTTGGGGTATTATCAGTTGGGCAATCTAAGTACCACCCACAAGATGATAAGTGGCCACTTGACCATTCCTTCAAAAGGTCCTTCCTATACATGTGGTGCGTGCTTTCTACTTTCGGATTACACAAGATCCTAAGAACAGAACGAGGCTGCAAATAGCCAATTTTGCAAGGAAAACATGGGAGAAATACATGTGGCAAGGAAATGGGGTTAAATGTGTGGAATATTGGTCTTGAAGGCAAGTGAAAAATTAATTTATAATATGTAAATGTATGTTGACATGGAAAGGAAGATATGTCCATTACTTGTAAATCATGTGCTTTAGAGTTTCCTTGCCGCCAATATGTTGTTGCCAAGTCTTGTTTTTTAAGATTTCACCCTTGAGCTTGAACTCATGAAAAAAATAAAATCTCCCGTAATTTAAGCTTCCAGTGATTAATGAAGTTTTCAAAACTCTAAACCTCAACACTCTTGAGGATAGACACACCAAGGTCCGTGATAGTTTTATTCTAAAGCTTATTGACTTCCAACTATAATGATAACACAAATGCAAAGCCATCAGCACGGACACCCGATGAAAAAGCCTAGAAAGAATTTTAATGTACAATCAATCGAACTAGAACCAACAAGGTACTTGAAACCAAAACATTGCCTTATGAAACCATTTCTCAAAAATGGCATCTAACAACCCAACCTTAGGAAATTTCCGAGCTTCCCTGTGAACCGAGGACTAATTCCACTACTTTAGCCAAGAAACCTTCTACGCATTGCTCACTTGTGAAGACATGAGCAACTATAACTTCTCAATCATCATTTCTAGATCATGATTCATGTTATAATGAACTTGTACTTGTTGGAAAAATTCAACGCCAAGTGTAGGGTCACAAATGAACAACCTTTTATGGAACATTATCATGTGTATCTTTTGAACACTATCCATGGCCTTATTACTTAACAAAGTTAACATTTCCATGTCTCAAAAAATGAGATTTGGAATATTTGCATAATATAAACAATGTGCAACGTCAATAGCAGTTGTAAGTTCCCTTTGCAATAAAACCTTTAGTTCATAATCAAATACAACTATTCAAAAAAATGGAGCTCATTTGAGAAAAGATTTAGAAATTTTACCTTATATGCATGTTCAAAAAATGCCTCATGTGTGATGTTATACCATTTCTTCTTGATTTTATTCTAATATTTCTTGTATTGGGCATCTAGAATGACCTCCTTGAATTTGTGAAATGGAATCATTTCGATGGATTGAATGCGGAAGAAATCATGAACCAATGACAACTTCACATGGTCCATCTCAATGGACCTACCAAGAATAAAAATGTTAATCATCAACAAGACATAATTTGACATACATGGAAAAAAAATGAGCATTGACAATGGAAACTCATTTGTTTATGTCAATCATAGGTGTAAGTAACTTGACCATGCCATTTGTTGAATCGACCTTGTTAAGAGGGTGGAATGAGTACATGATTTTGGATGAATAAGGCATTTAAAATAGGGACTGATTAGGGGACTTTGTTACTTTGAATTTTGAATTTTTGTTGGTTTTGATCATGGTGATGTGACTTGGGACAATCCAAAAAGGGAGAGTTTTTTTTTTGTAAGGGGGAATTATTAGACACAAATTTTTGGAGAAAAAGTGGGAGGAGCTATAGGTACTTATAGTAGAAAACCACAAACTTTATTTTGATATGCCATAAATTTAAATTGTTGTTTTGGGATTTTTTTCAACAAAACATGGGATCGTATTGTAATTTTTTATTCATGTTTTCAGTAATATAAATAAGCATAGACTTCTACAATGAAGTTTATGTTTATATTGTTGTGTGAATTTTTTTGTTGTATCAGAATATGATGAAATGAATTGTAATCTTGTATTCAAAAGGGTGTTTTAATCAATGGTAGTGTTAAATGTGTTGTGAATTAATGCAGAATTAGTGGATGTATGCATGTGAAATGCCAAACTGTTATTATAATAGCGTGGAATAAATATACAAGAATTAAATTTCAAATCTACCAAACCTTGATGTGCTAGTTGGGTTCATTGGGATGGTTCGCATGAATGTATGGGAACTATGCTTAAAGGTGACAATTGTTGTTCCAAACATGATGCATTATCCTAGAAAACCAAGAGAGATTTGGATGCTTGGCCATAAATTTCTCAAACTTTGCATTCTTCTCTTTCCAAATAGAACTCCAAGTATTGATGTAGGTGCACACCTTTTCTTCCTCACCTTTCAAGTTTTGTGAAGAAACATACAATGCCCTCTCACCTTCACGATAACTTATGAAAAATGCCTACACCATCTTGAGCACATCAATCTTCAAAACTGGCTTAACAATCAACATGGTTAAGAGGCAACACATAGGGATATTCATCTTAACTTTATCCTTTGCGAGGTTTTTGTATTTGTCCATAACCTCAAAAATGTTGAACTTATTTTTACGTTGAATTACCTTTATGGTCCTCTAGCAGTTGGACTCCCCTTGTGATTACACAAATGGGAGATAATCATCTAGTTGCAAAAGGACAAATTTATCCCTTACAAACAAAGAAAGAGTATGACAATGCAAAAAAATGAAAAAATTAGAGATACTATTCGAAAAGGTGATACGAAAAGGTCAAAATTGAAAGACAAACAAAATGACTTTTAAATCCATCGAGGCATGTTTTTTTAAACATTTGGCCTAATAGTTGATGCCAACCATTGATAGAAAGCTTTTGAATTGTAAAAAAAATTATAATTTATCTTATAGTGAATCACCCAAGAGATTATACTATACATAGAACCTTCTATTGTTGGTGCCGACTATAAAGTTTTTGAACGTTAAACCAAATAGAAAGATGATAAAAATGTTTAAGGAAAGACAAATGGTTTTATAAAAAGGATTTGATATGATATTTCTCTATAATCAGCACCAACTATAGGGTGTTGGGGCTAGAAGTTGAACCCATAAACAACTTGTACCTAAAACAATGCCAAAAAAAAACTTGAAAGAAACAATTTTATTTTTTATGAAGCCTATAGTCGATGCCAAGGGAAGGAAGAAACAAATTTGATAGAGTGTGCAATTTCAAAGCTAGATCCACTACAACTCAATGAATTCATATACATTTTCCAAAGGTTCTTTCACTATGGTTAGAACTGACCATAGTTGTTTAACAAAGCTCAAGTACAGCTAGGTTCTTTTCTTGAATAAACAAATGTTTAAATTTTATATGAAAAAATGTAACTTCCTTCATGGTTGGCATCGACCATAGAAGTCAAGAGCATTTTTCAAAAACAAAATGGCTTCCTTACATCAATTGAAAAGTAAAATTTGAAAACCCACCTCCTTTGAATTTGTTGAAGCTAAGTTTCTCAACATATTAGTTCATTCTACTTGCGATTCCTACTCCATATCTACTTGTAAATGTATTATTCCACAATATAATTCACTGCAATATGGTTAAAAAAGAATTGGAAATCTAGATCATTATATTGGAGGTCGAAACTTAACCCATGGTACTAGAAAATCCTTGTTCATATCTATACTCATTCCAACCTAGTTGGATTTCCTAGAAACTTACCTCCCTAAATTGCAAAATATTGGTTGTTGAATCAAAATCTAGCCTTTGGAATCCTTCTTGGACAATAAAAATATAAAATTAAAGCCTAATCCACATGTTAGACAAGTGGAAAGTAATTGAAATTGAACAATAAGTATACCTTCTCTTGAGCATCCTTGGAAGGTGATCTCACAACTTTGCCTTTAGTGACGAGTGCTTTTTGTTTATTCAAGAACATTTCCTCCCCATCATGTTTTCACCTTGTAATGCATTTAACTATAATTTGTTTTTTCTTTCCACTAGCAAAAAAATAATCATGAGTGCTAAAATTGGAAACCATAACTCAAATTTTGATATTCCTTACATTGACATATAATCTTAAGCTCATAATTCATACAAAATAAAGGTTATAAAACATTTCACTTCTCTCACCTCTAATTCTAAATTTTGATTTGCATTCAAATGTGATCAAGAGGTGTTGCGACACCTTGCATAACTAGAACTATCTCACTAAAAAAAATGATCGTGGAGAACCTTAAGAAAATGTATCCTCAAAAGACATGAAAATTTTCCCGCCACTTGGCATTCTCCTTTGAGAACTAAGGATTGAAATCTAAAAAATAAAAGAGGGGGTGGGTGTGAGAAAGAGCTTTTTGTGAACAAATTTCGAGGTAGAATTTGGCCATTGCTAAATTTTTTTTGCAATAGAACCCCATGACCTTGTTTGACCCCAAGAAAATTGCATACCCTCCCCAAACATTCGCCACCCATTGTCTAAGCTTGGGAGCAAGCTCAACCATCATTGAGACCTCCTCGTGAACTCAACACAAGAGCGAGGTTGACCATCACTAAAACTCATCATGATTGGCTTGGGATTGAAGTCGACAACCAGTGCCCATCCCTCCCCACAACCTTGACCTAGGAATGAAGTCGACCATCGTTGAATCCTCCATGTGAGCCTAGATGAGGAACAAGGTCGGCCATTGTTGAAACCTCCCCAATAGCCTAACAAAGGAACGACCTCAACAAATCCCAAGACATCCCCACAAGCCCGATTAGGGGCACACTTGGCCGTCTTCGAGACCTCCTCGACAACCCAACCGGAAAGCAACCTCAACCTCTACCAAAACCTCCATGTGAGCTCAACTTGTGAAAAATTGCATGCCACAACCTTGACTCAACATCAAATCAAGTTGCCATCGCTAGGGTACCCCTTGCCTCTTGGTCGTAAAAGAAGAGCTCCTTCAAGCTTGTAAGGTCCATCGCTCTTGTCAACTATGGCCCGAACTAATTGGAGCTCCTCATACATCCAAAGGAAAAAAAAGGCATCAAATTGTAAGAAGGGAGGGGAGCTTACCTCTTGGCTTATTGTTGTTTGCGTTGGAAAAACCCCAACGTGAAAATGACAAAAGATCACATATTATACATTTTGAAACCTTAAGAGATACTTTTTGCAAAAACTGAACCTTAAATACTTGAGAAGTTAACAACTTTTTTAGCTCCTCTATTTTTCCCTAGTGTTATAGCATGAGATTCCTCCTCCTTGCTTGTGCCATTCTTTTCCTCTTCTATGTTGTTTGGAATTTGTCCACATAAAAGACTATCACCTCCTTTTTGCTTTGGGCTTCAACATTGTTTCTCTCCATTCTTGCATTTGTGGAATCAAGTCTATTAGGTATCGAGAACCCTTCTACCAATTTGAATTTATATTACCTCCTCTTGGTTCGGAAATTACTATTACCATTGTAGATAAGAGGAGTAATAATTTATTATTAACCTATTAATACGAGAATATACTTATTACTAATTGTTTTAACTATTTTGTGATTCCAAGGGAATGTACAATAACCATGGTGATGATTTGGTCAATATTCCTTAAAAAGTCAGTCCAACAATAATGCAATGATTGGAACTTTTATTCATCCTTCTACACAATTCCTCAATATTCCCCAATTGATTAAAGTTTGGAAAATCTTAAAATTGCAGTCAAAATGTCGTGATATTGAGTGATATTAAAATTCTAGCATGAGATAGTTGAATGGCCACTTGTTGTTTGTGTGGGTGTTGATGTTGGGGAGATTGGTTTTATAGGGTTTTTCTTTTGGGTTAAATGTCAAGAAAAAGCTTTAAAATAATACAAAGCCAAAAAATTTAATTATTATCAAGGTTTATTATCACCAATATCAAAAATAGTACATTCAAGATCCCTAAAGTATTTTTATTAAATTTTATTTTATAGCCAAAAACACATAATGATGTTTAAACAATTGCAATGGTAAAAAAAATTAAACTTCATAAAAAATTTGAGCCATGATAATCTTTAAGTAAATGGTTTTTTCTTCACTTCAATTTCATGAATTTAAAAATATGTTTACAATTTGTTCCACCCAAGCAAATGTAAATGCTATAGGAACACCACCTGAAATTCTACAAATTATTTTTTAATTATAATAGTAATGGAGCAACATACAAGGAATTTTGTGGGTGTTTGGGAATTAGACTTTATAACACTTAATGGTTTTTTTTTTGTGTTTTTGACCCCTCTAGTTTGAGGGGCCATAACTTTCTTAATCTATTCCATTTTTTATTATTGTTAATGCACTAGGTGTAAATAGGACGGGTTCAAGTTTTATTTAAACATTAAAAACAATGGAGCCCTCCCCTTGGATCCAGAATGCCTTGAGCGCTTAAATGTTATTATTGTAACTAATGAACAACTAAAAAATAAAACCCATATGCAATCTTTGAATCCCATGTTACAAACTATATAAATAAGGCTTGTTCTCTTGTGTTTTCACATAACAAAAATTGGCCATTTTGGGATGAGTTGAAAAAAGTTTAACCTAAAAACAAAACATTTATAAAAAAATCATAGTTATTTTTTAATGCACTTAATCTTGTGTTTTCCTACCTACTTACCTACCTAGGTAAGTAAGTAGGTAGGTATGTCCTAGGTAAATACATAGGTATGTAGGTCTTAAGACCTACCTACCTACCTACCTATGGTTATGTACAACCTACTTAGGTACTATATATATATAATTTTCCAAAATATAATTAATATGCCATGTGGTAATTTTTTTATTATGTCCCATGTCACAATCTCAAACCATTGTTAATAATCATAATGGATGATGGAGATCAAATTTTTCAAAAAACTTTAATATCCAAAAATCTTCATAAGGCCACATGTCAAATTTTAATAGATGGATGACAATTAATGACATTAACATGACATCATAGGTGTAGTTATAATGGAACTGAATAGTAGTTAAAAACAAGTTATTTTGATTGAATTGCAATTGAGTTGCAATGAGTTGCACCATACATACGATGAGTTGCAACTCTACAACTCATGCTACTTGTCCATTATCACTCACAATGTATAAATAAACTGAGTTGCAAGTGTATTTTACAATTCAAAAATTGAGTTGCAAGGCCAATTGCAAAACACCCCTTTTTAAGTGTTGAGAAGAGAAAGAGAAGATAAAAAAGTAAAGGAGAAAATAACTACAAAGAATTAAAGAGCAAGCTTTTAAAGCAACCAAAGTAATTTACATTGAACCTTTTACATAAAGGCCACCTCCTATATTTCGAAAAAATAGTGAGGGTTCTAGGGAAGAAAGAGACATAAAATGCATTTGCTGCATCAACTGCTCCTTTAGATCCAGGGTTAGCTGGCGAGGCAATATAACCCTAGGACTATTTTAGTTTTTGGATAACATGTCTTAAGTTAACCAATATGTTATATGAACTAGTAACCGATATGTTATAGTAATTGGTTGTTAACAAAATAGGTTGATTTCAACTTGTGACCAATAATTCTATTATTTTGATTTTGAGGTTTATATTGGCTAGTGACTATTTAAGTTGAAACAACATTATGAATTGGTATAAATAGGAGGACTTAAAGCTAGATCAAGGGGAATTTATTTTTTTGGTAACTCTTGGAGAGTTTTTCAATTTTCAACCAATTTATTTTGATTTTCTTATAAGATCTTCCTTTATGTTCATTGGAATGCAAGAGGGAGAATAATTCGTTCTTGATGAATAAACAAAAGACTTCAATGCTTATTGTGTTTGATATTTCAAATTTGGAGAAAAAAACCATACATATTGATTATCTTAGTAAACCAAAATTAGAAAATAAAAGAGAGCATGTAAAATCAAAAGGAATAGAAAACACCCTTAAGATTTTCAAATAAAAAAATACTAATAAAGTATAAAATATTAAAAAGACATAAGCATGTTAAGGAAATATATGTGATAGTGTTTACTAAATTGTCTTTAATAATCAATCAGCTAAATGGAATTTTAAATAGATATAATAATTTTTTTACATAGGAACTTCATTTTGAAATAACTTATTAATTTCAAATGTAAGGACTTGTAAACAAAAAAACATTGAGAAGGGTGAAATTTTTAAAAAGAAAAGGAGGTAAAGGATATTAATGAAATGATGTCTGGTAAAATAGTTTATTCAATACCTCCATGAACCAAATAAAATTTGAAATATATATATTAAATTATTTATTTAATAAATTAATATGGAAATAACTTATAAAATCCAAATGTAAAAATTTGTAAAGAGGGTAATATTGAAAAGGATAATTTTTATAAAAAAGGCAAGTAAAAGATATATACATTATAATTAATAGCTTATTAACCAAATGAAATTTAAGAAATATATATAAAATTATCTATTTGGGAAATTAATTTGGAAATAGTTTACTAGGTCCAATTGAAAACAACATAAAAAAACCTATTTTTGAGCATGGATAACATTTTAAAAAAAGATGGCAAATAATGTGTAATAGACTACAATTATTATATTAATAACCAAACACAACAAATCTTGGGTTTTGTGACTAGTTAAAAAAACAACTATTAATATTTTTGGACTTTGTTTCCAATTCCTTAGTCACAAAAATTATTATGTATTTGCAAAAGACATCAAAATGCCACATGGCATTATGGTTTTGTGACTATAGTCAATATGACAACTTGTTCAATTTTTGGGTAAATACATTATTATTTTTTAATTTTATATTAATGTATTTGCATGATTTAAAAAATAAAAAAATAAAAAATACCATTTACTTTTACGACTAATAGCAACTAATAACAATTCAATTTCTAATGATGATGATATGGCATGCCATGTGTCAACAAAGTGTTATAACTAGTAGTCAGTTTCATGACTCATGACATTAATTTCAATAAAATTTTATTTATTAATTGGTCAAAAGTGTTCATAATGCCAAAACATGATTTTTACAACTTGTCCTATGCGACTACAATGTCCAACCCAATTAAAAAAACAACTAAAAATGTGTTTAACAACTAGTTGCCACCTTCATGACTCATAACATTAATTTCAATAAAATTGTATTTATTGATTAGTCAAAAAATTTCATAATGCCAAAACATGTTTTTTACAACTTGTTCTATTCAACTATAATGTTCAACAGGATTAAAAAAATGACTAATTAAAAATGTCTTTAGCAATTAGTAGTCAACTTTATGAGTCATACAACTAATAAAAATGACTAAAAAAAAAAAAAACTATAATCACATAGGACCAATCATTTTATTAGCCAACTCTAGTTTAAATAACCTAGTTTACTTTATAATTTTATCACTATTTAACCATGTATTGTTTCAATAGTGAATTTTATCTTAATTTTTCCAAATTTAACTAAATATAACTTAAATATTCAAATTTAACTTAATTTATCATTATTTAACCATATCATAAAAATTATGTTTAATTTCACTTATGTTTGTTTAGCCTAAATCATTATTTTAGATATAAATTATATAAATTTAGCTATAACATTAACAGATTTCAATCATGTTTAACCTAAATAATTGTGTTTAAAGATGGTTTAGTTGTGTTTAACCATGTTTATCCAAAGTAATTGTGTTTAGTTTTATTTATGTCATTTTTTCCATGTTTAGCTTAAGTAATTGGGTTTAGCCTTATTTATGTTTGTTTAGCCATGTTTAGTTTAAATAGTTGTGTTTAGTCTAATTGATATATTAATTTAACCATGTTTAGCCTGTGATTTTTTTAGCCAAAATTATTTAAAATAATTGTGTTTAACCATGTTTAAATTAACTTAATATATGTTTAGCCTAGATTAGCCTAGGTCTAACCTAACTTAATTTACATTTAACCTAACTAAGTCTACCTTGGCTTGATTTAAGTGCAATCCAATGCCTAAAGTAATCCTAATGAGGCTAAACTAGGTTAGTTTTTTTTTACAATAGGGAGGCCTAGGTTAACCTATGTTAGGCTTGTAGGTTATTTGGGTTGACCTTAATCATCCTAAATCAACCTAGGAAGGCTTATGTTAACATAGGCTAGGTTGGTAGGTAATAGGTAGGTCGACTTATGTCAAACTAAGGTTGCCTAATTTAATTTGAAGATAAATTTTTTGATCTTTATAAGTTTTTGCTTAATAGATTTAGTATAAAAAACGTGGTAGTGCAATGGATGAAGACTTGAACCCCAAAGTGCAAGTGAGGGGTTCAAGTCCTTTTTTTACAACTTATGATACTTAAACCACTTAACTTAGGTTAGGAAGCCTAATCTTGGTTAAGAGGCCTAGGTTTGTTTTTAGCCTAGGCCACCTAACCTAGGTTAAATAACCTAGGCTAGTTAAGTTGGGTTAAATTGACTTTTGGGTAAGCTAAGTTGAATTTTGATTAACCTAATTGCATAGGTTAGCTTTTGTTCATGTGTGGTCTAAAGAGAGCTTGCATCAAAATTATTGTGAGTTAGAAAGTCATTAGAATGTGGAATCCATTGTTATTTAAAAGAGTTTTTCAACACCAATCCTTTGGATAGCTATGAGGAGGAGGTAGAATGGCTACTACTTTTACTTTTCTATTTTTTCATGTTTTACTTTGCATAGTTTTTGACCTCTACTTTTCTTTTCTTTTTTGGTTCAAATTAGATATCTAAGTTCATTAAGGAGGATGAAGCCTTGGACATACTTCAAGAAGAAGTAATGAAAAACAACATTGAAAATTTCAATTTTATGTTTATCTAGAGATGTATTGGAATCACACAATGTCATTAGAATTTAAAATGTTTCAATTATAATAAATGATGTTTTAATCCATAGGCCATATTGGAGGAATTGTACAAGTTGATTAGGTGGAAATAATAAATACAATCACTACTACCAAAGTGGGGTGCAATTTACTAACTTAAATCACTATGGGACTTTAAAAGTGAAATAATTTCATTTCCTTTTATTGATTTCACCCATGTGAAAGTTATTTCACTATAATATCATTATGTAGACATCATGTTTCATTACTAGTTAACATAATTCACTATTACAATTTATATAGTAAATAGGTTTATTTATATATTTTTAAAAATATTATATCTATGCTACTTTATGATATACTTTATATTATTTTAAGTTACTTTAATTATTCTAACTTATATTTTATGTTATTATAAGCTATTAGAAATTATTGTACCCTAAATTATTATATGTTATTTTACTTTAAGGTATCTTAACTAGTTGATTATAAGCTTTTAAATTATATTAAATTAAATTATTCAACTAACTTTAGGCTACACCTTAAGTTATTTTATTTTAAATTAATATATGTTATTTCAAATTATACTTTAAGTTATTCAAAGTCATTATACTTTATGTTGTTATAAATTATTTTATCAAAAATATAATAACTTAAAATAATCTAAAACAAAATATAATGACCTAAGGTAAAAAAAAATTAAAATAGAAAATAATAATGTATGAAAAATAATTTAAAATACTTAACAATATAATAACTACCAATAGCCTACGATATTATAACATAGAATATCAAACAATAATTTATAATACAATAACCACCAATACTTCTAATATAACATATAATAACCAACAATAACTTATAATATAATAACCACTAGTAAAATAAGCAACAATGGCTTATAACAAAATAACCACCAATAACCATTAATATAATACCAACTAATAATCACCAATATCCACCAATAAAATATCAATCAATAACCATTAATAAAATAGCCACTAATAGTCATTAAAAGAATGGCCACCAATAGTCATTTATAGAATAACAACCAATAGCCATTAATAAAATAGTCACCAATGGCCATTAATAAAATAACCACCAATAGGCATTAATAAGATAATCACCAATGGCCATTAATAGAATAACCACCAATAAGCATTAATAAGATAGTCACCAATGGCTATTAATAAAATAGCCACCAATAGGCATTAATAAGATAGCCACCAATGGTCATTAAAAGAATAGGCACGAAAAGGCATTAATTAGATAGCCACCAATAGGCATTAATAGAATAACCACCAATGGCCATTAATAAAATAACAACCAATAGTAATTAATAAAATAACCACTAATAGGCATTAATAAAATAACCACCAATGGTCATTAATAAAATAACCACTAATAGGCATTAATAGAATAGCCACCAATGGCCATTAATAAAATAACAACCAATAGCCATTAGTAAAATAACCACTAATAGGCATGAATAAAATAGCCACCAATGGCCATTAATAAAATAACAACCAATAGCCATTAGTAAAATAACCACTAATAGGCATGAATAGAATAGCCACCAATGGCCATTAATAAAATAACAACCAATATCCATTAGTAAAATAACCACCAGTAGCCATTAATAAAATAACCACTAATAGCCATTAATAGAATAGCCACCGATAGCCATTAATAAATAACCACCGATGGCCATTAATAGATAACCATCGATAGTTATTAATAAAATAGCCACAGTAGCCATTAATAAAATAACCACCAATAGCCATTAATATAATAACCACCAATGGCCATTAATATAATAACCACCAATAGCCATTAATAGAATAACCACCAATAGCCATTAATATAATAACCACCAATAGCCATTAATAGAATAACCATCAATAGCCATTAATAGAATAACCACCAATAGCCATTAATAGAATAACCACCAATAGCCATTAATAGAATAACCACCAATAGCCATTAATAGAATAACCACCAATAGTCACTAAGAGAATAACCACCAATAGTCACTAAGAGAATAACCACCAATAGTCACTAAGAGAATAACCACCAATAGTCATTAATAAAATAACCACCAATAACCATTAATAGAATAGCCACCAAGAAAATAACCACCAATAACCATTAATAGAATAGCCACCAAGAAAATAACCACCAATAGCCATTAATAGAATAGCCACCAAAAGAATAACCACCAATAATTATTAGTAAAATAAACATTAAAAATCATTAATAACTACAAATATATTAGGTACCAATAGTCATTAATAACCACCAATAACACTAATAAAAGAACAATTAATAGCCATATATTATAATTGTTTAAGATTGCCAAAAATAATTTATAATAATTATAAATAGTCTAAATTGAAATAATTTACAATAGCCAAAAAAACTTACAATAGTTGAAAATAGCCTAAAGTGAAATAAGCTAAAATAACCAAAAATAACTTAAAATAACCAAAAGTAGTCTATGGTGAAATAACCAAAAATAATTGAGAATAAACATAAATAGCCTTAAATAATGTAGGGTGAAATAATTTAAGTTAATGAAAAATAGTCATATAAGAATTGAAAGTAACTTAACATAAGTAGTAGTATTATATTAATAAAAAAATTATCGATTTATTTATTTATTTTTTCAAAAGAATGGTCATTGAAATGTTATTGAATAATGATATTCAACTTTCTTTTTGTTCAAATGATTTTAAACTTTCAAAAGGAAATATATGTGATTATGTTCATTATTAAAAAAATGTAAAAAATAAACTCGAATCATTTCATTTGAACAAAATCTCAATAAGATATGAATTTTTAAGTTGATGTTTTTGTAATGTTTAAAATGGAATATTTGATAAATAGAATGTAATGTAACACATTATCACAACAAATGGGGTGGCTTGATGATAAAGGTGTTTGCCTCCATTCCAAATGTCAAGGGATCAAACCTCATGGGTGTTGTTCTGTGTGGTCAACAATGGTATGTTGACCAAATATTTTCCTATCGAATTTTTAGAATATGTGCATAGGTTGATTACGTGACCTACCTACATAGGTTAAGCTAAAAACTTAACGTAGGTAGTGACATGTGTCAATAAATAATAAGTTTCAAAAATCATGAAATTATCAATAATATTACATATTAAATAATTAAATTTTAATTGATTTCCATGTTGGTCAGTTAATTAACTAGCAACTGAATGGTTTAATAAATTTGTATTTCACTTGAGAGTAACCTTGTTTCATTAGGTACTAGTGAAATAAGTCATTGTCCGCAACAACTAGTCCCCGTTCACTAGGGGGTTAAGTAATTTCACTAGGTAAAAATGTCCAAATTCGCTCAAAATATAATGAAACCCAAAGTGAACTAAGACACATTTTGTAATAGTCCATTGGTTAAAAACTTGGTTTATCATTGGGGAGGTCAAGGGTTCAACACTTAATAGTTATAACCTATGTACACGTTTAGGGGGCTAAGGTAAATAGGCTAGGTTAGGCTAAATTAAATAAGTTATATTAGGTTAAGTTAAACTAGGTGAAGTAAGTGGGGTAAGGTAGGTTAGGCTACACCTACCTACCTACATTTTTATGACCTACCTACCTTCTTGCCTATAAAAAAATAATTTTGATAATAGTTTTTTAAATAAATTATGTAAATAATTTGACCAATCAAATGGTCCACTGATCATTAGTCAAAATGTTTTTATTCTACTAGTCAAAAATACCGCCTTAGTCACATTAGATATGTTAAAATTGACTTATTCAAAATGACAAAGGGTATTTTTGGCTCGTATCCAAAATTGGTTTTTTAAACCAAAATTGTTGGTTTGAAAAACCAATAATTCTAATAATGCCTTATCACATGTGTTATTTCATTAAAACGTTTTGCCCTAAAACCCACATCGCTTTCCAAAAGCTCCCAACCCTAATGTTGTGGCTATAGTATAAATATCCAACACAACTCTTCTTATGTACTCTTTTCATTTTTTCACTTTCAAGCTTCTTGTACTTTTTATTTATCCAAAATGAAGATATGAATGCATTAGACTAGCTCAAGGAAATAATTAATAAGCATGAGAGATAATTTCAAAGACAACAAAAAAGGAAAAAGAAGGAAGAAAAAGAACTTGAGCAATGGAAAGATGAAAGGAGGTTATTCACCACATTCAAGTCAAACATGTATTGAAAGCCATGTCTACTAAATAAGGAGACCGGTACTTTTCCATCCACACAAGTTCAACATTAAGTTAATTTTATTCACTTCCTAATAAATTCCATTAGAATAGTAGAGGGATGCATTTTTTTTTACCAAATGTCCCACATATAACAACAATAAGAAAAAAATAACAATGATAGCAAAACCTAAAAAAAAGTAGAAAATAATGATATTTCATATAAATATTTTTTGAACACTATAATTTGTTAATAGTTGTGGTTAATGACATATATTTTGATTGTCCTTTAGGCTTTTACTTGCTTTGTCAATAATGGACGCCACATATATTGTACTTTTTGAATTGGCAACAACACTCCCTTTCATTTAAGATTTGAATGTTTTGAAGGTTCTCAATTTTTTCACAAGGAAATAGTAGCAAAGTAAGAAGTAAAACAAAGATATGATCCAAATAATCATAGTAGATGAGTGGGTTCTTCCACAGTGATTTCAATATTTACTTATTGAAAAAAAAAATCAAAAAAAATATGATGCAATGTATGGAAGCTTTTCATAAAAGATTATCGTTGAAGCTTCTTTCATGGAAACTTCTCATTAAAGCTTCTCATGGTAGCTTATAAACTTGCAATGGTACAAACTAAAGACTCCATTACACATTAGGATTCATCCACTTGTAATTGGATCGATGTTCTTGAAGTTACGAAAGGTTTAAGAGCAAATAGAAATGGATGAATCTTTAAATTTATGTTCAACCTATAATTGTTTTGAAATTGAATGGAAAAATCAAACTTAGTCATAAACTTTTTTTTTAATTGTAAAATAGTTTTATTGTAATTATGAGATAGTTGCACATGGGGTCATCATAAAGACCACATTGATGATGTGGCAATGTTTGCATAAATGATGATGCACCAAGGCTAAATATCTCCTTGAAAATGCCACACAAACCCTAAAACCTAAATCTTGTATGGGTTAAAGAATTATTAACAAAATAATCAACTCTTATGGATGAAACAATTCGAAAAGGAGTAGAAGACATTAAGATAAACTAAAGGCATTTTACATTATTTACTTGAACTATGTTGGTAGTTTACATTCATGTATAAATTCCATTATGCCACCAAGTTATTGTGTAGGTGGCTATAGATAGTGGATGAAACATTGATGTATTATAATTGACATTTAGTCATGTTGGAATCAAGGATTATAGCCATGCTACTTGGTGGTGCGAGTCAAAAATTAGTTAGTTAATTAAAAATTAATATTTCTATTTAATTGCAATAGTCCCATTAAAATTGCAAGGTAGTTTGCACATGGAGTTATCACAAAGACCATGCATCTGGCATGGCAATGTTCATACCACTTGGCATTTACCAAATTGTACATGTTCATATGGGGAAGGGCTGTGCAATCCACATCATTCCATTTGGGTGCCTAAGTTGCATACTATAAAATAATTAAAACACAAAGTCAATGCACATTGACCAAAATTGTATAATTGACCAAAATATGTTTAAAATATTTCAAACCCTTGGAACTTCCCTCGAACTCATGTGCAACTAGTCATTTTCCAATGTTGAAACCTACTTGTAATGTAGTTGTAAATTAATGCAATCTCCGCAAACACAATTTTTTCATAGTGTGTAGAAGTCAAACCTTAGTCAAATAAAACTAGGTGACCTAGCTTAGCCTAAACAACCTAGACCTAGCCTAGGCTAAGCCACCTAGACTTAAACTATAAGTTTATCTAGCCTAAACTAGCCACTTAAATCTAAAAGGTAAGTAACTTCTAAATTGCAAGTGAGAGGACTTGAACCCTTCATTTCCACTTTGGGAGTTCAAGTCCTAACCAACATACCACAAATTTCTTTAGTATTATAAGTACCAACACAAATATATAAACATTAACAATACATGATCATATAGATTTTCCATAAAATTATTTTCATTTCTATTGGTTTTAGAATATTATATCTAATTTTCACCTACTAAAACATTCATATTTCCAACATTCATGATGTCTTTTTGAGGCCTTTCAACATCCCTCATTGTTCTTCCTACCACATTTCCTAACAACCCTTGGTTTGAAATATATATAAAATATAAAATATTTCCAACCCCTATGTGCTTCTTAATGTCTTGTGACATTGGATACAATACCTTAAACCAATGACAATTTAATATATATGATAAATCTATAAGTATTTTAGCTATCCATGATAATTTTACCTTGATATATATATTTATTGCAACTAATTTTAATGTTTCCTATAAGCAAAATGTCTCCAATATCACACATAACATTTTATGGAAACTAGATCTCCTTGAATTATTATTGCACCATCAATAAATTTGTTATCAAACACTTCAATTGTTTTTAATTCTAAACTATCATTTTCATGAACAATTTTTTTTTGGATGTTGGTTCAAGCACCGCATGTGTTATAACCGATTTTAAATTTTTCAATATTTTTTTTTCTAAACAATATCTTTTGATTTTCATACCATGTCAAGTTAGTGCATTTTTATTGTAATATTCGGTCCATTGTGATTTTTGTTTTCTATATTCATTCATGAACTTCAAATCGTTTTAAACAATGGAAAATGATGATTCAACATGTGTGTTGACAAAAGAAACTTTGTTGTAATTTCCTTTGGGTCCAAGCCAACATGATCCTACAATTCCTATGAATATTGCTTCTTTTGTTTTTGGGTTGAACAAAATATTATGATAGTTTGCACCCCGTGGCAAAGTACCCCATTCAACATCTTTTATATTTATGACATGATAATCATGTTTTTCATATTGATTATATGTATTTTCAATAATATTTTATTCCTACAAAAATAGTTGTTGAAGTTTTTTAGAGATTGGCCTTTTTTTGGATAAAAATTAAATGATTATTAATAATTTATTTATAGATTTTTAATTAATAATTATTTCTATTTTGTGGTATAATGTAAAATATTAAAAAATCATGAAAGCGTACCAACTTTTTCCAATGAACTACTTGGAATTATTGATATTTTCCTTGCTAATGCCATAAAGTTAAGTTCATTTAAAATAAAATTTTAGGATTTTTTTTGTAACCTACAAAAATAAACAAAAAATTATAGTTTAGTATAACCTAAAAAAAAAAATGTAAATATAACCTATGTACTTGGTTGCAACATATAATTTATTAAAATTTTAATATATATTGTTAGGGGATTTGCTCTTCATGTCCATACTCATTCATATTTTAGATGGAAAAAATAGTAATAATGATAATTGAAAAGAATTGTGTTTGTTGGGTTCAAGATATGAAGTTTAAAATCCAATATATGGGAACAAAGGTGTTGTGATAAACAAAAATAGTGGAAACGTAGCATCTGGGAAGAAGGAAGGAAGTGGAATGATACTATTAAGAGTTCAAGTGAGCAAAGAAAGCATCCTTCAACACTTGTATATGGGTTGCAAATGAGATCTATGATTAATGCAAATGAATTGAATAGCCTTGCAACTTACTATGGTTGTTTTGGTAGTGCAGATGGCCAAACCTAGCATCTACAATCCATATATGCCAAGGCAAGTAAGGTTGCCTGACCTTGATTCATGTAGATGTTTGTCTTGCTTTAGTTCAAGAGATGAGTAGCTTTCCAACACATTGTTTGCCTTGAGTTTTGAGGAGATTATTATATATTTGTCCTAATGTACTATTAGTAAATGATAATGTCAGTGGAAAGTAATGTTAGTGAGGCAACCATTCATGATGAAGTTGATGGTTTGATACTTTGTGAATGACATTCACAAGGTTATTTGGTTTTTTTTGGGTAGAATTAACACAATGGTCACTTTCAAAGTATTTTTCAGCTTGTTGCCATCAATTTGAGATCTATATATGCATTTTGTTGGTTTGTGTTTCACATTGATTTGGAATAACATGAGGTTATTTAAAACTTATTTACATAAGTGATCTTAAAGCTAGTATGTAATTGTCATCTTTGGACTACAAGGTTTTTCTTCCACCATTTTTTTCCTATGTGGATGTAGTTACCATATTTTGTGCACTTGTCCAATTGTTGGTGTCTAAAACTTGATCTTTGATGTTTAAGTGCACAAATTATTGTTTATGTACAAAAATGTAATGATGAATGGTAATTTTTGGCTTTTTGGTTCAACCTATGTTCATGTTTCATCCTCATGTAAATTTTTATGTTTTTTGTTTCTGTACAGATGGTGGGCCCTATAACCTATTAGGCACCTCATTACCATTCACATCAACCTTTGGGTTGGTCTCTACAACATTCTTGGAGGTTTGTTCTCTTCATAGGACATAACATCCTTGGCTTAATACTTGGATATTTATCACTATCATAAAAATGGATTTAGGAGTTTTACGATCTACATTTGCATTGTTTATGCTCTGCATAGTACTTGGTATCTTTTGCAGACTTTACCCTTTCTTTTTTTTGGTAAGGAATTATCATCTTGAGTGTAATATGCCAATAAAGTACTAGAATCAAAGGAACCATTTTGGCTATCTAACAAGTTGGTTCATGACTCAACAAGGATGGCACTTCAAACAAGGTTCTACATCTTGGGGTGTTGGGACTCATGATTTTTATGTAGTGGCATTTAATTTTGATACCTATAACAACCTTGGAGAAATGCCCATGCATTTGGATGGTACCTTATTAAACAAAAGTTCCCACTCTAGCTTAGAGTAGCAGATTTCATGTAAGAAAGTGCACATATTTGAACAAAGCAATAATGTCAGTTGTTGATGCTTCATTTATTACAAAGGAAAAAACATTGACAACAATGCCTTCCCCTATGAATACATAACTCTTACATTAGGACTTGCTACTCAGACTTACAAGTTTTAGTTGATTCCAGCTAGTTTCCAAACGCAAAATTTCAGAAACCTTGTGTCTATTTCTTATGTTGTATGTTTCATTGATTTTTTATTTTCAAAACTGCATTAAAATATTTAGAATAACAACATAAATGTTTGGTGCAAGAGTGATAACATACTTTTAGGGGAAAACAATCACTCTGGAAACACATCCTAACTCCTCTTTATCAAATTCCCCATATACATACAAAGAAAAATACAAAATCATTTTCTAACACTAGATGCGTGCAAATTGCTAGTCGGTTTTGCCCCTCCCTACACCATATTTCACTAGCTAACCTTCATATAGCTTCATCTTTGTGATTGAGATGTCAAGTTGTCTCTTAAACCTTTTTCATGACAAATTCTTCAATTGTTTCACACACTAGCACAATTGTCCCTTTTTGGCCTAACCTGCTAGAATGACCACCCATGTGTGCATAATGTGTTCCATTTGTGGGTAACTCAAGGTTGACAACTAGATCATAGTTGCACCGACTTCATTGGTTAACAAAGCACGAAACTTTCCATTCTTAAATAAATTCAAAATATTGGCCCTCTCCATCTTGTTCAATTCACCATGAAGAGTTCATGTAGATGCGTCTTGCTTGCAATTTGAACTCTACATCCCTAAGCCGCTAAAAATGGTTCATGAAGATTATGATTGATCAATCATTTAGTGCATGGATGCATTTTCTTAGGATGTCAACATGATGCCTCAAAGGTGCAATGACATAAAAATGACTGAAGTTTGGAGGTAGATTATTTCTTGCACCCTGCATATCAACTAAACTTGAACTATCATTAGAATTCTCTAATTGGTAAGGATAATTGGACTCTAGAGCCTCCACCCAATGATAAAGGTTGCATGGATTAAAAAAGGTCAATGCCCCCAAATTGTTGCACCTTGTAATACCATCAGGGGCATTATTACTAACATCAAAAACAATTTGTTGTTCCACACTTTTCCATTCAATCCTACCAAAACCAAATATGATAGTAAAACTAGATATATTATGGAGATTGTGAAAGTATCAAAATGACAATTAAATGTTAATTAAAGGCTAGGAAAATAAACCTACCAAACAGAAATTCAACTTTCATGGCATCCTTGTGTTTATTCACTTCAGATAGGAAAAGGAATTGTAGTGCAAAAGATGTTGCAAGTCCTTCACATAGCTGGAAAAAACATTTGCTGCAACCATAGCTGGTTGGATATTTCGCAAATTGATAAAAAAAACATGGTTGGAAGGGAAGAATGATTTACCAAGTCATTGAGAGAATTAGTGGAGTTACCCTTTCCAAAAGAGTTGCATTGGGTAGCCCAATTTTTCCACCCAAAATAGAATCATTTTGCTACTTGCAATTTCACAAACTTCACCAAATACAGGTAGTGAACATTGCTTTTGTGTGCCACTTTCAAATGCATAGCGTGGTTTGTAAGAAAAAACCACTCCTAGAACATTTTTCCAGGCAAGAAAACCACATCAAACAAATCCGCACTTCCATAACCCAACCCATGCCCAATTATGTACATATGCTTATAGGTGCCACGCACATTACGGACTTAGTTATTTTCTATGACTGATTGAATTGTAAAAACATTATACAACCTAATTGTAAAAACAAAGCATTGAAGCTTATTGTTCCAAAAATCACAAATGGCTTCATCCTTGCAAAGCAGGTTCAAAGTTATTGAAGGAACCATAAAATAAGAGTTGAAATGGCAAAGCTCTGAGCAAATTGAGCAACTAATAGCACAAAATCTAGAAAAGGAATAGGGTTTACATGTAACATTCCAAGGCGTCTTGGAAATGGCAGCTACATGCAATTATGGAATATTAATGACTCACCCATTAACACAAGTTGTTAATGTTACAAATAAAGTACCATTCTTTAAGTCAATCCCACCTAACCTTAGCATTGGGCACATGCCTAGGTGCCTTCACTTAGTGCCAATTCTTCATGGAAATTGCTACAATAAATTAGCCCTTCATTGCTTCCTTGAGTAGGCCTTGGGCAGTCCCACAAGGCACTTTTAGGGTTTTAAAAACCAATAAATGGAGGAACTATGCCTAACTTGAACAATATATCAGAGGTAGCAATTGGCACTTGGTGGTTGTTTTGCACAAGTCTGTGAGAAATGTTGTCACACTTACTTGAACTTGGTACTACTTGATTTTCAATACCACCCTCACTAGGGATTGTACTCCACATAACAACTTTAGCACCGTGACCCCACAATCCTACAAAATATAACTTTCTTAAACATCAACCTTGTATAATATTCAAACAATTTGAAGATGTTTCGTCCATCATGTTGCCCTAACTATTTTAGCACAATAAGTTTCAAGTTGCATGTTTAAAGGAAGTAGGGACAACAACAATTAGAACCAAAGTTGAGCCTTGGATGCAAAATTCATGACATCGAGCTCTTACAAGGATTGTGTTGAGTTGCATGTCTAAGGTTGTTAAAAGAACCTTAACAAAGTAAATACCTTCTAAGAAATAGATGTGCATGTAGCCTCCAAAGGCAAGTTTATCATAGGAGAAATAATTAGAGTTATGTTGCTAGAATCATGATCATCATTCTCATTTAATTGCGACAATCACTCCGTTCGAGGACAACTCCAAGGAGTTAGGTTCTACTTGCAAGGATTACAAAACACATTAGTTTTCACTGCATCCCATCCTTGAACCAACTTTGACCTAAAAATTTCTAAGGACCTTATCAGTAGGAGAACCAATCATATAGGTATCAAAAGAAGGACATTACCATCAATGAAGAAGTAGGGGAAGTTTCATGTAACTTTGCATTTCATTCCCACGACATTTGATGCATTTGTTCCTCCAACAATGTAACATCCTTCAACTTATTCTATTGTTGTGTATGTTGCAATTCTAACACCATGCTACAACCATTTCCAGTCCTCCAAAAACATCATTCCAAATACCCTGACAAAAAATACTCATCATATTCACATCACATAAAACTTACATTTCAATTTTACCAAAGAAGGAGTGTTCATATCACAAAGAGCTTGCATTGAAAATATGCTACAAACGTTTGGAATGGTAGAGTGCAATTCTACCAAGGTGCCTATGGTAGAAGGCACAAGACTCACCACAAACACGAGTCATTAGAAGGTGGATGGCACCACCTACATGAAGATGGTTGGCAATTTGATATATTTGGTCAATACTAAACCAAATATCAGTTTGTTAGTGTTAATAGTAAGTTGATTTCTAGTTGACCTTAATCACCTTGTTGAATGCAATGAAGCAATTTTTTTGATACTTGAAAGGTACTACAAACTATGGAATTTTGTATTGGAGAGGAGATAATATTGATCTAAGAGTTTTTGTGCATGTCAATTGGGTGGGTGATTTGGAGCTTAGAAGAATAATTAGTGGTTAAATTCTCAAAATTCGAAACTCACCAATGTCTTGGAATGGGAAGAACCAAGTTATTGTAACATTATCTTCAACATAAGTAGAATGTTGTGCACTAATGGAAGGCACCAAGGAGGTGGTTTGGTTAAGGAAACTCTTGAGTGAAATCAAACACATAAAACCATAATCAACTAATATATTTTATGACAACATTAAATAATGTCTGTACTATCCCAAATCATTTTGACCAAATTCAAAATTTTGAACAAGTACATGGTCTCATTGCTCATACAAAGGTCATTATTGGGATCCATCTAGCTTTAAAAAATCAAATATCTTGCAACACAATTCCAAGCATTCAAGTTCAAATGAGAAGTGGCAATATTTTAGAAAATGCCTCATGAATCATTTTGTTAAAATTGTTTGGTGATAAGACTTTTTGTCAAGTTTTACAATCTCAAATGCATTTCATACCTTTATATCACCTACAACCTTACACCAAGTCTTGTTTACTTGGTGGAGATGCCATGTCATTGAAGGGTCCATAGGCAAGCAAATGAGGATATGTTATATGACAAAGGCATCCATAAAAGGAAGGAGTAAATGGCTATTGTTCTCACATGCAATTATTTGATCTATCGCTTTTGGGGTAGAAAGTTTTTCAAATTTGTGGTGTTGTTGAAATTTTTTCCATGTGGTCAATGGGTTGTGCTTTAAAAGGCTCTTTACTTCTTAGTCTTTTGAGAGTTATTTTTTTAGGTTGCTTCAAGGATTGTGCGAGCCATCCAATAGTTATGGTTTTAAAAATCTTATAAACCTTGTGAGCCAATAGGGATAATGACCAAAACAAACACAAAAGTGAACATAATGAAAGGCATAATGTTTAGCAAAAGGTTAGATTTTCATTACAACAATTGTAAAACATTTGTTTATCATCTGAAACACAATATGTTTGCACCATTTCTTTAGCTAGTTCCTATTTGGGCTAACTTCACATGAAAAAAAAATTGCACAAAATGAAAAACTTGCACTACAAAAAATCAACAACTTTAGCTTGTGTTGAATTGTTTATGACTTCTCTTCCCTTGTGTATGTTGCGTTGTGCAATTCTTGAGCTACCTCTCCAAGTTTTTTCCAAGCTTTCAAAGCTTATAATCCCAATTCATTTTTGCACCTCCTTTGCTTTTTATAATCATAGTTTTGACCTCCTCCACTTCCAACTCATCTTTCACCTCTTCCACTTTTCCTACATGCTTTTGCTTACCATTCTCTATCCACGTACATTTAGCATAATTCAAAACAAAACAAGGAAGGATAACTTCATGTAAGAACTTTGAACAAGCTTCACACGTGACTTTAATTTTTACACAACATATGACCTTGGTATTTAAAAGGGCACAACAATTTAGTATGAAATTCATTTCATGTTAAATTGATGATGAAAAATAGTTTCACCCCATCAAGACCTTTTTTTGGTGTTGTGTTTATGTTTATGTCTCGTGAATTGGACAAAAACAACCTTTTAGTACTATGTTTGCCCAAATACAAATTTGTATTAAATTTAATATATTTCAATTTTTCTTACGATGCCATATTTTGAATTTGAATGGTTGTTTGTAAATGAAATTGAAACAATATATACATTATATCATTATGCCATTTTTTTTGTACATGTTTAGATCTTCCATCATAATTAATATTAATATCTTATAGCTGAAATTATGAAAATTTGTGTTTGCCAAGACCAAATTGCCACGCAACTAGATGTCCATTGCAATTGATGTACAATTCACTTTCAAATACTAGTTTATTTTCAAGTATTGTGTTGAAATATTTTTCATTGTTCTTGTGCATAAGGATATTATGTTGTGAGTTTGTTAAATTTTATACAATTAAAATGGTTTATTGATTCTAAACTTTGATGGTGGTAGGTTTTAAAACATTCAAGTTCAATAGACTTTGAAGCTAAGACAATGAAGTTGAATGAAAAAATTCAAAACCAATATATTCCAATTTTGCTTATGACATTTTTATTTTGAATTTAAATGATTTTTTAATAATTGTATAACTTGTAATTTAATTATTGTATGGTTATGATGTGTTGTTTTATAATGCATTTCAATGATAGTTAATGAGGACACTATGTATGTTAACAAGAAGAAATCTTGTCTTTTTCCACAACCCAAATTCACTAGGTTTTTAGTGAAATAGGACAAAATTGATTAATATGCAACTTGTATGATTTTGGTAAAAAAAAGATTAGTTGATTAGGGCATTTTAATGAAATATTTTTTAGTCATTTTGGATAATTGCATATTGCACTGTGTAAATTTTAATAAAAAATTTATAATATGGATATATGAGGTCCCAAGTTAATATGATGTGAAATAACTTGCCATGTCATCATATAAATTTATCCTTCTAAAAATATTTATTTATCTATTTATTTATTACTTTTTAAAGATCATGAAATCATGAATTACATTTTTATAATGGTATGCCATGAAAAAAATAATTAATTTTTTTCTGTTTGGTTCGTGAAGTCATGCTGTGTGACAAATTTGCATGCTGTGAGATTTTTAGAATTTATTTATTTTTTTAATTTATCGATTTTGTTGACAAAAATGTTTTGGCACCATGTAAACATGATGTACACATTTGAAAACTTGAAATTGCATGTCATGAATATATATATAGTTTTTGTTTAAATTGACATAAAATCTTTGTAAACTCAATGTTAATTTTAAAATGCATTCATTAAGTCTTTTACAATTTTATTTTCAATACACAAAATATTCATTTTTGGGGTAAAATTTCAAGTTTTTATTTTTTCCAATATGACTAGGTATTATTATTATTATTATTATTTGATGTTGCTAAAATGTTAATCATCCATAAAAAATTTGCCACATTTGGTTATAGACAAGTTGTGTGATGGAAACTAGTTTAAATCCTTTAATATTATGGTTACTTGTTATATTTTATTATAAAAAATTAACAAAATATATTTTTAATTTGATTTTAAAAAAAATCCTTTCTTAATGTTGTTGCACCCTTAATTGGTAGAAATTGGACATAAGAATAACATTATTCAAGTAGTCAATATAACCATTTAATAATCAAAACCATATTGTTTAGTAAGATGAATCATACATTAGTACATATAATTAATTACCTAACTTTGGAAAACAATCACAATGTATACGTATATAAATAATATGATGCTAAAATATATTTTAACTTTTTTTCCTTTTTAAAAATAAAAAATGAATTTGGTGAAACTTTTGGTTTATGTAGTTGGACTACCCCCTACCATCCCCTAAACCTTAAACATATTTTTTTGGTTTCAAATTTTCTTAACTTGGCATTCATGTTGGGAAAAAAATGGGAAAAAAACTACAAATTCAAGAAAAAGGTGAACAACAAAAAAAAATGCCAAAAAAAAAAAGCTCACAATTTTTTTTAAAAGGTAATTATTCCTAATGAGTAAAAATTTAATAGTAATTATAACAATTCCAACATTAAACACATAAAAAATTCCGACATCAAATTTATATGAAAATTTTTAAGTTTATCTTTGAGATCATTATAAACTTTATCCAATTTTTTTTGAGACTTTAAAATAAATATTAATGATGTAATTGAGTTTTTGTGTGCGGTGAATTTCCACCATCTTGTGAACATAAGAAAGGCCATCGACATCAACAAAATATTTAAAAATTTATTCACATTTGTATACTTTTAAAAATGATATACCTTCTGCAATGGGTTTTAAGACTTTTAGCCAAAACATACAAATATTTTTAACAAATTTGTACCCCCATATATGGCTTATAATCAAAACATGATTAATTTTTTTAATGGATAATTTTGAAGAAAATTTTAAAAATACAAAAAAATCAAAAGATTAAAAGTATCATTGATGTTATTATTATTATCACCATTTACAATTTATTCATTCATTAATTTTTTTAAATGAAAAAAATAATTCATTTTTTAGTATTTAAACATAAACATGTAACAAAAAAAACTTAAGGAAATTGATAAACCATGTTTAAAATAAAATATAAAATATAAAATATTGATAATTTTTCATAATAATAATAATAGCTTAGTTTTGAAATTTTATTCCATTGTTTTTTCCATGGATTTTTTTTAAAACACCCAAAAAAAAAAAAAAAAAGGATTATTTTTGGGGTTTTTTGTTGTAACATCATGAACATTCATAATAATAAACTTGTCCATGATGCCTAAAACAAATTAGGGGAAAAAAATATTTTTTAATTTACATAAATGCACAAGAATTTATTATATGAAAAAACATATAATTTGGAGGTTTACATGCATCCTAGATTTTACATGGATGAACATTTTGACTTAATCACTAACCCATTCAAATATAAATGTGAGATTTCCCAAATTTGTATACATCCATTTCAATAAATTGTGGTGAATACAAAATGCAATTCATGACTAATGGATTTAAACAACATTCAAATTCAAAGATTCAACTTATGTGCAAATGATAATAGTTCAAAAGATGTAAAAAAATTCATTAACCCATTCAAGTATAAATATGGGGCATTAAATTATTATGTATGTTTCAATATATTCTAGTAAGTGCAATATACAACATTTGAATAATGATTTCAATAGATTCAAAATGAATGATTCGACGTGATTTTTTTAGTAAACCATTCGATTATAACTACAAAATATTAAATAAGTGTAAAATGTAATTTGTGAGTGATGATTTTAATATATTAAAAATGAATAGTTCAACTCTAATAATTGAAGATATGTGAAAAAAATCATCAATTCATTCCAATATAAATTTAGGGTTTTAAATTGTTATATGTATTTTAATAACTTATGGTAAGTGTAAAATGCAAATCCTAACTAATGGTCTCAACATGTTAATAGTTGATAATTCAACTCATGTACCATTTTGATAGTTAAAGAAATGTTAAAAAAATCATTAGCCCATTATAATGTATTGTATAAATGAAATTAAAACTATTTCAATTTCCACATCAACAATTTGAAATTATTAAATAATTATATAATGTCCAAATTATACTCGTACATGAACAACATAGTGAATGTAATAACTATGAATAATATTTATCATTAAATAGTGCAACAAGCCACTTGCAAGTTTAAGATGGCCAAATGTAATTGAAATGTAGTCAAATTGGACAATAATTGCAATGTGTGGGTATGGAAAAGAACAAGATTTCTTATTGTGGTTGCTTGTCAATTGCATTATGATTATAGATTATATATGCATGTTGTTTTTTATTTGCATTATAATTGCAATGTATACATGTACATTACTTATTAGTTGCATTATAGTTGTAAGAAATCAATTATTTAGATATAGATTATGAACATTAAATTATTTTTCACATTGCAATAAGGTTTTCTTACATTGATGTGAAAACATCATTTTACATTTGGTAGTTATGAAAATATAACTAAACTTTTGAATAAATACAAGGTGAACCTTTTAGGATTACATAATAATAGATATTGAATAGATAGTTGATAGCAATAATTTTAACAAGTTTTAGCTGAACGTTAAAGATGTAAATAAAGTACATTCCATTGGAAGGAACCATGGATAACCAAAATGTATTTTCTAGCATTGAATATTAATACATGCAATTATATTATTGGAATAAAACATTTGTCATTATTTATGCAATGGACTTATGTGATGTGTTTTATGATGCAAAATTATCATTGCTTATTCCATAAACACAACATAATACCATCCATAAATGGACATTAATTGCAAAATAGTTCCATTGACCAATTGATTAATTACAATTGAAATTACAATAATTGAATTCAAGTTATAACATAGTACCATTGGAAAAATCCAATAGTTGCAAGATATTACAATTTAGTAATGCATTAATTATAATGGATATGAATAGACTTCATTCATCGATCAATGAATGAAAAATTGTGCAATATTACATTCATTCATGACATTTGCATGAAAATCTAACATGGACAACTACTAGTAAGATAGTTGTAAGCAAGTTGCAATGGACAAAAACAAACTTCATTCATTAATGGATGAAATAAAAGTCATGTTGGTATTCCATTCATCCATGGGCATTTGCATGGGAAATTTACATGGACAACTAGTCATAAAATACTTGCATCTAGTTGCATTTGAGTTGCACATATGTTTAGTAAGATATGATACCATATCCACTTGGAAGGTGTTTAATGCAATTGCTACAAATTGTTTGATAACACTCATGTTGTAAAAATATCATGAGTTGCAAATGTCCATGACAATTCAAAAATCCAATTATAAGCCCAATTGTAGAACCCCTTGTTTTTTCATAATGGAAGGAGCTTCAAGTTGGACATTTACTACATGCATAGGCCCTTGTTTGAAGTGTTACAAGGGCCTATGCATGTAGTAAATGTTCAACTTGAAGCTCCTTCCAATTGCCTAAAAGAAACCATTGCAAATGTGTCCTCATTTCCTTATGTTTGACCATTCAAATTCAAATGGCAAGGAAAAAACACCATTGAGAAAATAGAAGAAAATGTGCCATGTAACAACATTGGATGTATCTCATGAAAAATGATTTGAAAGAAAGTGGAAATCAAGTTGAACCTATCGCCTTAAAACAAAACAATTAAGATATGCAAATGTAGGCATGATCAAAGGAACCCAAGTTGGAAAGCACCTAGAAGGTTCAAGACTTACTACTAATTAGGCCTAAACTAAAGGAGGAGGGGAAGGGGCTTGATGGGAAGCTAATGTGACCTCCTTGCCACCTAAAAAAATAATCTTGAAAAGCTTAACAACACCTCTAGTTACAACTCATGTCATGACATGTAAATAGGTCCTTATAGTTGGAAAAGAAGACTTCACATTGGGGAACCCTCTTCCTCCTTGCAAATGCCTCTTTGCAACTTTCATGTCAACCACCATATTGTTCCTTCTCATGATTGCATCTCCCAAGCAACCAATAAGAAGAAGCTCCAAAGTATGTTTTAAATCATTATAAAACATCCAACTATTCACAAAATTAAATCACACAAATCACCACCACTTGAAGCTCCTTATAATTCATAATTTTATGCTTTCAAAAATTGTAAAATTCTAGTTCCATACTTCAAAAATGTGAACTTCCAAAATTTTTGGGGAATAGAAATTCCATATCTTGAATTAAAAAGTAATCTAATTCCCTACCCAAAAAGGCCTAAATGTGCTCAAAATTTGTATGATTTCAAGGGTCAATGTGATTGTGGTGCAATATTAGGTAAGGTGTTTAACCCCTAAACCCCTTTCAATTGAACCTCCTAGATTTGAATATCAAATTGTGGCATGGGTTTTGCCATCATTCCAAGCTTAGTTATGTTCACACCACTCCTACTTGCCTCTAACCATTTTGATCTACAAGTTAATCTACTAGCCTTTTAGTTTAAGGGTTTAGGAGATAAAAAAAGAGGAAGAAAAAAATTCAAGAAAAGGGAAAATTTTGAAAACAAATCTAATATTTCCTTTATATAATGCCTTGGAATCTCAAATCATTGTTCAAATTCTTGGATTGAAAACATTCTCACAAAAATGGGATTTCATTCCATTGTTACTTTGAACTAGTTGAATACACTTAAACCACAAAGCTGAACTTGTTTGACTTGGTTTTAAAGCATCACATGGATTGAATGGTATTAGCAAATAGATTGGAAAGCATGAATAGAAGCTTGTTGGCTTGTATAATTATTATCCTCTTGTTGGAAAATATATTTTTTGCATTCTTCTTCTCCTCTTGAATAGGTTTAAATCACCATTGTTTTTTATTTTGCATGTATTTGTTTTCTAGTTTTGAGATGAGATTTATGCAATGTTTTTGTGCTTCAAATGGCTTTGAAGTTTATAGATGCATTTAGTGACATTCATAGTCAATTGATTTTTCATCTCAATAAACAATGTGATGTTCTAAGCTTGAACACCTTCAATTTAAACATTGTTATGAACTTTTGACAATTTTGATCTTTTATCAATTTGCACAATCCCAATGATTTTTCAATTTAATCAATGATTTTTTTTCCAGTTTAGTTAGGTGTCAATTTTGAGAAAGACCTTTGACAAGGCAATGTGTACATTTTTCATTTTGTAATTTTCAGATCAACAAAACACACATTATTGGATTTAAAATTATTTTCATCATTGAAAATTATTTTAAATGATTTTTTTTCACAATTGGGTTTTCTCAAAGTAGTGTATTTTATAGACTTGAAAGGATATTTTGTAACAAGGAGAAAGTGAAGGCATCCTAGTATTCAAGGCATGTTGTTTTCAAGCCCAAACAAATATGTTGCCATCATTCATTTTCTTCAACAACCATTGTTGGGTTTTTACACCTAATTTCCATCCTAAATTTTCTTTTCACTATAAGCATTTTAAATATACGGAGGCTTGTTGGGTGGTTTGCAACAAGTTTGCAATTTTTAGGTAGTGGAAAAAATCTATCATCATCACTAATTTTATCCTAACACCCAATGTTGAGTGCTTTGTGCCAACTTTGCACCAACCTTCCATGCACAAAAATCTACTCATTGAAGCACCTTGAGCTTTGCCCAACTTGTTAGGTGTTTTGTGCTAAGTTTGCAAAAGCCTTTCTTCATCAAAATATTTTTTGTCTTAATTCTTTTTTTAAAAACCTTGAAGCAATTGGCCAAATCAAGTTTAGTGTGTCAATTTTGCACAAAATTGCATTCTTCAAAAATAACTTATTGCAAGCACCTTGTGTATAGGTTTTTTGCTATGATTTTGCCTATGTGAGGATCTCAAAAAAATTGTCAATGTTTTCTCCTTTGCTAAACTAGCAGTCATC
>Ga0209208_10000201_pt1 | contig 70310 bp, 59 predicted proteins | sample S1TSphfallax_3_FD_187694 | JGI IMG/M metagenome (GOLD analysis project Ga0209208, IMG submission 187694) | Host-associated microbial communities from peat moss isolated from Minnesota, USA - S1T2_Fd - Sphagnum fallax MG (SPAdes) (version 2) | ecosystem: Host-associated > Plants > Peat moss >... | reverse complement strand
TTCTCGCCGCCCTCATTCATAATGAGCATAATCACGTCGGTTTCCTTTGCGCCGATTTGAAAACCAATGCTACCGCCTTCGATACGGATTGTCGCGGGTGCTGACCAGCCAGTTCCGCTCGTCTTGCGGCAAGACAAGTAGCCGGTCCCAAATTTTGCGCCCACTAAGAACGCCGCACCCTTCTCGTCAGGAACCACCACAATGCATTGGGCTTTTTGCAGTAAATCTTGTGGAATAGATTTGTCTGGAGTTGCCATGATCTCGGAAAGCACCATCGTGGAGTCGTCAAGGCGTTTGGCCTGTTTGCTTTGCTGGGCCATCAATGGTGCAATTGCCAGAGCAGCCGCTAAAATAAGTCGCATTAGTTAACCTTTTCCGTCAACCCGTTTGAACCAGGAGGGTTTTGGGGACACGGCTTTAGGTGCACGGGTCAAGCCAAGCTCTTGATTCGTTGATTCTGTTGAGTTGGAGCCCTCTGCAGCTTGGGTTTGTAGGGACATTTGGGTGAATGCCTCTGACCGTAAATGGTCAGACGACGATGCGTGGTCAGCGACTTATACGCACGTCTGTGCAGCAGTGTTTCATTCGGCTGATTTCTCAATCTTGGGATTGTGCCATTCGCGGTGTGGGCGATAAGCGCCTCAGCCTGTTTTGGTCCCCATCCGCCGCGATCATAGACGCGAGCCCGTTGATGGGTCTTCAGGATCGGGTCTACCACGGCCCAAGCGGCTTCAACGGCGTCCTCGCGAGCGAAGAGCGCTCCGTCACCGGCCATGGCATCGCTTAAGAGCCGCTCGTAAGGGGCTTCCTCTCCCGGCTGTGCTTCCAAGAGAAATAGCTCTTTCTGGTCACCGACATATTCTTTCCCGGGGACCTTCACGCGAGCCGCCGGGGCGATGGCTGAGTTTGGGGAGAGCCGGAAGCGCAGATAATTGGCCGTGCCTGCCGCCGGCGCGGAGTCTTCGAAGAGCTTCTGTGGCGGCGGCTTAAACTGCACCACTACCTCGGTGGCAGTTTCACCCAGATACTTGCCGGAGCGAACGAACCACGGGACCCCTTGCCAGCGCCATGAATCGATGAAAAGCCGTATGGCGCAGAAGGTCTCCACGTCGGAGTTCTTCGCCACGCCACGCTCCTGCCGGTAGCCTGCGTACTGGCCACGCACCAGGTCGCTGGTCTTTAAAGGCCGCATGGCTTGCAGGACCTTGGCTTTTTCTAAATTAACGGCTCCATAGTTCAGGTCAGGCGGCGGTTCCGTGGCCAGCAGCGCGACAATCTGGAAAAGGTGATTCTCAATTACGTCGCGCAGACAACCGGCGGTTTCGTAAAACGCTCCGCGGCCCTTCACCCCGAAATCCTCGGATAGAGTTAGCTGCACGCTGTCTATGTAGTTGCGGTTCAAGATCGGCTCCAGGAACGAATTGGCGAAGCGGAAATAGAGGATATTCATGATCGCTTCCTTGCCCAGGAAATGATCGATGCGGAAGATGGAGTCTTGCGGGAACAGCTTCTCCGCGACGCGATTGAGCTTGCGCGCCAAAGCGAGATCTCGTCCGAACGGCTTTTCCACAATGACGCGCGCCTGCTCGGCCAGGTTCGCGGTTCCGAGCCCTTTCATGACCGTCTCGAAGAGCGCGGGCGGAATCGCCAGGTAGTGTGCCGGACGGCGCGCGCTGCCCAGCGTTTTCTTTAACGCCGCGAACGTGTCCGGGTCTTCATAATCGCCGCCCACATATTGGATGAGAGACAAAAGATGTTTGAAGGCAGCCTGGTTATCAATCCCCCCCGACCGCTCTATACTCTCCGTCACGCGTTTGTGCAGACGCTCCACGCTCCACTTCGGAAGGGAAACGCCAATCACCGGGACTTTGAGGGTGCCTCGCTTTACCATTGCGTAAAGCGCGGGGAAAATCATCTTGTGGGCTAAGTCGCCCGTCACTCCAAAGATCACCAGCGCATCGGAATGGGTCACCAACATCAAGCCCCGGCCTTGGCAGCAGATTTTTCCTGGTGGCCGCCGAACTCGTAACGAAGGGCCGACAACAGCTTATCGGCGAAGTCGTCCTCGCCGCGTGAACTGAAGCGTTCGTACAATGCAGCACTCAAGACCGGAGCCGGAACCGATTGGTCAACAGCCGCCGCGATGGTCCAGCGCCCCTCGCCCGAGTCCGAGACGCGGCCGGCGAACTTAGACAAGTCAGGACTGCCCAGCAGCGCACTGGCGGTAAGATCGAGGAGCCACGACGAGATAACACTGCCACGCCGCCAGACCTCGGCTATGTCGGGCAGATTCAAATCGTACTGGTAGAGATCCGGCCGGCGAAGCGGCGCGGTTTCAGCATCGGCGGTTTGCTTTTGCTTGCCCGCATTGGCATGGTGAAGGATATTCAACCCTTCCGCATAGGACGCCATGATGCCGTATTCGATGCCGTTGTGAACCATCTTGACGAAGTGGCCCGCGCCGCTCGCGCCGCAGTGCAAGTAGCCATGTTCGGCGGTGCCTCCGGCTGCTGCCTTCTCCCGGCCGGGCGTGCGTGGCGCCTCATCCATACTCGGAGCCAACGCGGAGAAAATCGGGTCCAGTCGCTTGACGGCTGCTTCCTCACCGCCGATCATCAGACAGTAGCCTCGCTCAGAGCCCCACACACCGCCGCTGGTTCCGGCGTCCAGATAATGAATGCCCTTCGGTTTTAGTTCGGCAGCGCGGCGGATGTCATCGTGATAATAAGAGTTACCGCCATCGATAATCACGTCGTCAGGTCCCAGCAACGGGACAAGACCCTTTAGCGTCTCATTGACAACCGCCGTCGGCACCATCATCCAGATTGCGCGAGGCGACTTCAGTTTCTTCGCGAAGTCTTCGATGGAGGTGCTCCCCACGGCCCCTTCTTTCGCCGCCGATTGCACGGCTTTCGGCTCAAGATCGTAAACCACGCAATCGTGACCAGCCCGCATAAGACGCTGCACCATGTTGATTCCCATCCGGCCCAGCCCAATCATTCCCAGTTCCATATCTATTCTTTTCGACTACGTTTGCGCTGGCTGGCGCATGCCCTCGCATTCGCGGCGCGGCACACGCCACCGTGCCTTCAGAACTAGCGGCGACCGCCTCCGCCTCGCCCGCCCTGAGATCCGGCGCTATGTTCGTGACCCCCATCATGACCGGCATTCCCAGCGTGACCTTGCCCGTCTCGCGCCTCGTTGGCATGGAAGTGATTGAATGACTGTTCCCCACGCTCTGGAACCGGCCCATTGTAGCCGCGCCGAGGATCATAGCGATTGTCAACGTGGCCGTAAAAGCCATGACCGCCATGGAACCATGGGCCAGCTCCGATGAACAAACCGCCATTGAACCAGTCGGGTCCATAGTAACCATACGGAGAGCAGCTATACGGGGCGTAGTCGAAGTAACCGTAGGGACAATTAGGGGCGACTCCGATGTTGACGCTAACCTGAGCCGGTGCATTGGAAACGGTGGCGGTCAAGCCTATTCCCGCTATTGCTAAAACCAAACATTGAAAACCGCGCATAAATCTTGCCTCATCTCAGTGAGAGCACTTACGCGGCCATCTCCAAGAGTGGATCGGCCTGAAGACATATCGGCCTCGGCAGGCGGCGAGAGCAAGGACTGGTGACGCTATGCGGTCAAATGACGTGGCATGGTCAAAACGGCAGTGAGCCGGCTATGCAGCAGCGCCAACACAAGGGCGGTTCGTCGATCTTGGTGCCCTCTCGCTCGACAGCCAAGGCGCGCGGACGATGGCAACTCACGGGCCGTGGTGAAAAGGCACGTAGGTTGAGCAGGGCGATGATCAAATCCGCCGGGAAGCGTTCAGAACAGTATATGCATCTCTTCAGCCAACAAACCCGTCGTAGTTTGACATGGTTGGCCGCGTCCGTATGTGCTTGGCTGCGGACCCGATCTAGCGGGCCACGATCCAGCCGAAGACGGCACCAGGCCGACGAACGACGGGCGGTGCCATAGTTGCCGCGCCGGAGTTTATGGGCAAATGCGTCAGCGGCAGAGCGATAGCACGGACCGAACACCAGACGTTGCTCTCATGCTGCCGCAAGATTATTTTCCAGCGCGTGTCCGAAATCGCGGATTTTACCCCTCTTGGTAGTAGAGGGACAAATTAAGGAGTTACATGCGGTGACAAGGATGGTGGGCAGATTTCCACAGCTTTATTTGATGATCGCTTCAACGTTTTTGCGATTTTTACCCCGCTATATAGTGTGCAGATTAAACCGACAAAATATTCTGCACATGCGTGTCCGAAAATGGCGCTGCCAAACCCTTTGTTTTAGAGGGCTTGTAAATAGAAGGGTGCGGCAGCAGAGGGGCTTGATGAACTTTCAGAATTCTACTCACACTCTGCGCTTGAATTCGCAATGCAGAAATCGTCCTCAACGGGCTCATTTCAGCATTTCTATCGCGGAAGGAGGTTCTGAAAAGAATCCACTTTTTCGCCCCTGCGGATTATCCGTCAGCAGTCGCGCACAAAGCTTGACGTGCCGGCGGGAGCCCTGGTCGGTTCGTATCACGATGCTGGCTTCGGAGGCGCGGCTCGGCATCTACGCAGACATTTGTGTGCCTGGTGCTGTGCTCGCAGGGCTTTGGTTGGAACTGCCAATCTGGAAAAAAGTTGTGTTTTTTGTCACAGAGGGCCTTCCTGGAAGCTTATCTAGTAGGGGGCACATTCAAGATTCCCCCAGATCAGGCAGAAGACCTGAAGATTTATTTGCTTTTTCTGGCACTGAGGGCCTTCGCCGTGGCTTACAGAGTGAGAGATGAAAAATATTTTGATCAGAGTTTACGGAATTCGCCTTTTTGAATGCTTCTTGGTAAGTAGGGACCCCAATTCCGATTTGACAGCGGGTCAGGCTAGCAAAACAACGAAAACAGAAGGAGAATGTCTTGTTCGAGGATGAAATTTTGGAGCGAGAAAACGCAAATTGGCGAATCTCTCAAGACGGCCTCGGTGCCGAACTGATCCGGCGTGCCGGGTTTTCTGAGCTCATCAAACGCTTGGAACCCTTCCTGGCTCACATTGGGATGGTCGATATTGTTGCCTTGAACGAAGCCCTTCGGCTTCAAGAGCTGGGCCCAGAACGTGGCGGGACCGCAACACTAACGGAGGCCTTTCTTAGAATTCTTGCGCCTGGGCTGAGTAACGCACCGAAGAATGGCCGTAGCCCTGGCGCGGCCAACTCCCAAGAGCACACGACACAGGCTTTTTCGGATGGTGCGAAGAGAGCAACGGCCTGATTCAAGATAACCACGCCGCTGCTATTCACCCGCACCGCCGTTGACGTATGGAGTCCGAGCCCTGCCCAATCCATGGCAGGCAGGACAACTGATCATCCAGGGTGCCTTCTTGGATGCCCGAGTGTATCCTTGCCGGTTGTCATAAACGGACCCAGTTCCGCGGCACTGCACGCACGCACCGCGCTCCTGAAACTCTTCGTCGGTGAAGAATTGTCCAGTGCCCAAACATCCAACACAAAGGTGCCACGCGCCGTGTTGTTGCCGCCCGCGCTTGCCTTCGCACCTGGGACAGATATGGTCAGCCTGAAGGACTTTAATGGCTTCTCTCTCGGCATAGGACTTTTGCCTGGATGCTTCTGCGGCGGCTAGAATTAGGTCCTGAGCAGCTTTTGCTGCTGCTATTCGACGCTCACTCTCCCTTTCCCTTTGCAGTTGCTCCGCCAACAGCGCATCCTGCGCTCTCTGTGTCGCGTCTTGGGCTTCCACACCCATTTGGCAGTTGCAGAATTCAAAACCCTGTTGGCGGCGCTCAGGAGCGCGGTAGCTCATCGCGCGCCTATCGGGTCCGTAATGGCCGGAGTCATTCCGGCTTGGGCTCAACACGAGTTTACATTTGGGCACGACGGTACCGGTGTCTTCACAGTCAAGGCATCGCGGCCACGACAGATGCTCTGTCTCTTCCAGCCAGTGCTCGGCAAGGCTGATCAGCCCGCCGGTTTGGCTCCTTGCATCCCGTCTCCAGGCATAGCAGAGTTGCTGGAGGCTGAAGTTCTGCTCCTGTGCGGCCCTAAGAATCCTCGTCCGTCCGAAGCTGTTGATCGCCAGCGGCGGGTCGCACATTTGTTCCATCTCGCGGAAGATTGTGTTTCTCAGGTCTTGGGCAGCGGCGTGACCGCGGCCATCACCAGCAACAGCTTTTGTTGGCGCGTCCGTAGCGTCACACTGCAGATGCGGCACTGCTGCTGTTGTAGGTTGGTCTTTTGAAGGTTCCATAAAAAGTTCATTCCTTATAGCGCTGACATTTTCTTCCCCCTTACCGGCACTTTTCTTCCCCCTTAAGGGGGAAATTTTCGCTGTGTGCATGATGTCTTTCGACGGGGAAAAATCTTCCCCCTCAGATTGCGTAACTTCAGCCGTGGTTGAAGTTTGACTTTTGTCCTGGAAGGCCGGCCTCTGGACCAAATTGACTTTTGGCAAATTGCATGGTCTTCCGTCTGGGTGCAAATGAATTACCAGGCCCTTTGGGGCGCCAGCGGGCTTTGCTCCTCCGGCGTCGCCCTCAGGAAAGCAAATCCAGTCGTGCTCCAGAAGTTCCCGCCGGTAAATTTTGATGGAGCGCTCCGTCACGAAAAGGTCTGACGCGGCTGTGGACCGCTTAGCCCAGACCAGGTTTTCGGCACTTCGATACTTGCAGAGATGAATCGCCCAATACCGCATGGCACCCTTGGAGATACCTTGCGCACCGGTAATATCTCCGGGCTTCGCCAAGCGAGGTTCGTTAGACCCTGGCGGAGGGCGGTGGTGGTGTTCTGAAGTGGGACGTGAGTTGTCTGTGCGTCGGGGCGGTATCTTTTCCGGCTCGGCGTTCCGGCCGATGCTTCGGCATGGTGCCGAACTCACGAATTCACCTCATGAACATTAATCTGGAATTCCGCTTGCCGGTGCCGTACAATCGAGGTGTTCAAACATTCATCCCTATGGCATTGGTTCGATTTTTCGCAGCTATAAACGGGATCTCGATCTTTTCGGGTGCTGCCAGTATTCGACCGATTAAACCGGAGTCTTAACGAGGTGGACTGTTGAGGGCTTCTCGTTCTTTATCCAGGAGTTCTATGGCCCGGGCGCGGACAGCCGAATGGACTCGCTCCGATTGGAGCCGCCCCATAAACCATGCCGAAATTGTTGTTTTGTGGAGTCCGAGATTTCGCGCGAGTTCGGCGGATGCGCCGCGATTTCTTTCGAAGATTTTTCGAAGCTGAGCGGGAGTCATGGCAATGATAACCTCTTGTGTTGAGCTGGCAGTCACATACTGCTATACATTCAAGACTATGCTTCATACTGATAGGCGGAGTCAAGGGAAAGTTTGGATGGATTGATTCCAAAACAACAAAATGAGAGCGAAGAGTCAGGCTCCGGCAGTTCAATTGCCGCCGCCATTCGACAACTTCGGCATGATCTTGGGCTGACGCAAGTGCAGCTTGCGGTTGAAGTGGGCATCACGCCAACGACGGTCTACCGCTATGAAGCGGCAACCAACACTCCAACGAACGACATCTTAGCTAAAATCCTCCAGTTTGCAGTAAAGAAACAGTCGTTGGGTGCGGTTCAAACCCTGGCGGAAATTTTGGCGTCCCGCACCGGCCTGAACATGTTCGGCTCCGACATGCAGAGCGATACGCCGTTCCTGCGGTCCTTAGCCAGCCTCCGACTCGAAAAAAGGCTTTTGGTTATGGCCGCGCTCTTCATGTTGCAAGAAGATGCTGACCAAACAGCGATCCGCGTATTTGAACACCTGGTTGAGCCTTGGAAGGCAAAAGCTTCCCTCGAATTCGGCTCGTTTGATCTTGCATTAAATGCAAGTCCCACTCCAACAGACCAAGGCGTGCGGGCATCGAAGCCCAAAGAAAAAAGATAAATTACACTTGACACATGCTACGGGTATAGAGCATAGTCATGAATGTATAGCAAGACTCCATTGAGTCTTTACGCCAATTATTAGGGCGTCCCGACTGTAATCGCCAGCGAAGCCACGAAACCTGCGGGCAAATTCCCTGACAGGGGCGCACTTTCTCCCAGCCATTTGTCTCTTGTGAAGCTGCGGGACTGGAATATTGCATGAAGAGACAAGGGATTTTCGGATGAGTGAGGAGGGCTTTTGATGGAAGATGAATATTTGACCGAAGGTCAGCTCTTGGAAATGCGAATGTTTGCCCACTTAACGAAGGCAACACTGACCCGATGGAGATGTGAAGGTCACGGTCCTAGATGTACCATCGTCGGACGTCAGCCTTTCTATAGGCGCGGCGAAGTTGACCGATGGTTGAGGGAACAGGAGGAGAAGCGTGAGCGTGTTCGAAAGGTGGGGAAGGTGGCGCTACAAGTTTATGAGCCACGGGCAAATGCATCAAGGCGCAACCGGCTTGGCGGCCACAAGACAAAATCTGAACGCCGCCAAAACGATGGAGGCGCAGCGGCGTCTTGATGTCGAGCGGGGTGTCCTTGATGACCCTGCGGCTCAAGATATCCCATTCCATGTGGCAGCTTCCGAGTTCTTGACCTGGTGCCATGGAACTCAATATCGAGCGCACCCAAACACCGCTAAGCGAATCAGCGGCTCGTTCAGTTCGCTGCTTGATTTTTTCAAAGACACCCCTTTGACTGATGTAGATCACATTTCCATAGAACGTTACAAAACCCACCGCGCCACAGTTCACACTGTCAAGGACGTTACGATTCGGCATGATCTGGACTCGCTGAGTCTTCTGTTCCGCTATGCAATTAGGGCAAAATGGGTCTCCGAGAACCCGCTGAAGGGTGACAACAAGGTAGAGCGGCCGAGCGCAGAAGATGCTGTCCGAATCCACGTGGTCACGCCCGAAGAAGAAGCTGCTTACTTTGAGCGGGCACATGGAAATTTATATGACGTGACTCGCATCATGCTGTTGCAAGGACCGCGCCCGGAAGAAGTGATGGCCTTGCAAAAAGCGAACTATGACCGGGCGAAGGGAACTGTCCGAATCGAATGGGGAAAGACCAGTGCCGCGAAACGAACTCTGAATCTTTGCGGCGAGTCAATCGAAATCATCGAAAGGCGGTTGCGTAGTGATGGGCCTTGGCTCTTCCCGTCAAAGCGGAAGCCCGGTGATCACATTCGGCAGTTGCACACGTCGCACGACTCTTGCTGTCAGGATGCGAATGTAAGCTTTGTGATTTACGACTTCAGGCATACATTCGCGACCCGAATGCTCATAGAAGCGGGCGTGGATATGGTGACACTGGCTGCCATCATGGGGCATTCCAGTATTCGTCTTCTTCAAAAGTATGTTCATCCGACAGCGGAGCACCAGCGTGAGGCGATGAAGAAATTTGAATTGATGTTGCCGCCCAGGAAATTGCTAAAGGTGAAGGGCTAAAAGCGGCTTCATTGGCTCCGCTCATAGGTGAGCATCGTGGGTGAGCGTTCTTCGTTTTGGTTAAGATAGGAGCGTAAGTGTCTGATAAGAAGCAAATTGCGAAACAACCGAATTGTGGAGGCAGAGGTCTGCAAAACCTTTATTCGGCGGTTCGATTCCGCCCCGCGCCTCCAGCGCATTTCAGGCCTTTGGCGCTCTTCCTGCGCAGGGTGATTTATCATATAGCAATTGACTCGCCCCATCCGAAGTCTTGCCTGGTTCTTAGCGGGAACGGGCGCGGTCATTCTGGTTGCCGGGGATATTTTTCTATCGCAGGCGAACGGTTTCAGCACGCGCACTCCGCCCAGCGCGCTGGAAAGCTGGCTGGCGCGCGGCATCCGTCATTTTTCTGTGCCCGAAAGCGCCAAAAAGCGGGCCAATCCAGTGGCTGATTCGGAAGAAGTGCTGGCGCAGGCCAGCGCCCATTGGGCCGACCATTGCGCCCAATGCCATGCCAACAATGGCAGCGGCGACATTGCCATGGGAAAACAAATGTATCCGCCCGCGCCCGACATGCGGAAGGCGCAAACGCAAGGCATGACAGATGGAGAATTGTTTTTCATCATCCAAAACGGAATTCGCTTCACCGGCATGCCGGCCTGGGGAAACGGCAGCGCGCAGGACACGGAGGATTCGTGGAAGCTGGTGCGCTTTATTCGCCATCTGCCCGCCCTCAGCGCAGCCGAAGAACGTAAGATGAATGACATGAACCCTAGGACTCCGGACGAGTTCCGGGAGGAACAGGAAGAGAGAGACTTTTTGAATGGAAGCGATTTACATGAACAAACTCAGCATCATTAGGACAAAGATTCAGTTTGCCATCCTGGCCCTGGCGTGCATGGCTTTGCTGTCGGTCAGCGCGCATGCGCATGGCAACGAAATTCACGTGGTCGGCATTATCACCAAGATTTCGCCGGCGGGCGTTTCGGTCAAGACCAAAGACGGAAAGACGGTGGAAGTCGCGTTCGGCGAGCAGACCAGTTTTCTGCGGCTCACTCGGCCGGTGGGCAAAGACAACATGAAAGTGGGCGACCGGGTGGTGATTCACGCGGTAAAAATGAAAGAGAGCCTGGTGGCGCATACGGTGGAACTGGGGGCCGTCGTCTAAAACATAAGCATGACCAGAAGAACTCTTGGCAAGACCCTGCTGGCGGGCGCAGCCGCGCTTCCGGTGGCGGCCAGCGAAACGGGCAAATTTCCCTTGCCCGCGGGCTATTCCGTCGCCGATATGGGCGGGCTGAAGTATTTCGCTCCCGCCAAGCCAGAACATATTGTCATGCTGATTTATCCCGGCATGACGGCGCTGGATTTAATTGGCCCGCAGCAAGCCTTTGGCTACGTGATGGGCGCGAAAGTGGATCTGGTTTGGAAAACCACTGATCCGGTTGTCAGCGATACCGGCGTCAAAATGATTCCGTCCGCCACGTTTAAGGACGTGACGCAGCCGCCCGATCTGATATTCGTTCCGGGCGGCGGCAAGGGCACCGTGGCACTGATGACTGATCCAGCCGTGCTGGATTTTCTGGTTCAAAGCGCCAGCGGCGCCCGTTACGTCACCAGCGTTTGTTCCGGCTCTCTGGTGCTGGGCGCGGCAGGTTTGCTGCGCGGCTACCGGGCCACCAGCCACTGGGCGGTGCGTGATGTTTTGCCCACGCTGGGCGCTGAACTCACGGCCGGACGAATCGTGGAAGACAGAACACGAATTACCGCAGGCGGTGTCACGGCCGGGATCGATTTTGGATTGTATCTGGCCGCCAAACTGCGCGGCGAAGATTACGGGCGCAGCGTGGAACTGATGCTGGAATACGATCCGCATCCGCCTTTTCATTCCGGCACTCCGGCGGAAGCCAGGGCCGATATTCGCGATGGGATGACCAAGATGTACGCGCCGCTGGCCAAGGCGGCAATGGCTTCCGCCGTCATGGCAAAAGCGCGCTGGACTTAAGCGGCACAACGCGCTCCGGCATAGGCACGGGCTTGCCCAAAATAGACAGCATGGTGGAGGCAAAGTCCAGCCCGTCGTAAGGCGCGTCGATGCTTTTTTGCGGGATGCCGGCGCCGGCCACCATCCAGACGGCGTGCGTGGAGATGCGGAAGAAGGCGCCGTGATTGCCGCCTGGATTCGGGAAGCGGACGTTGAAATTCCAATGATCGGCGGCGAAGATATGGAAATCGGCTTCCACCAGTTGGCGGCGGCGCTTTTCATAGCGCAGCAGCACCGGGTCCAGGCCGGGCTTTCCGGGCACATCGGGCGCGATAGGCGATAACTCCTCCACAATGCCGATGACTCCGTTGGAATAGCGGCATTCATGAATGGCCTGCATCCATTCGCGCTCGCTGTGCCAGTGGGAAAGCCATTCGGCTCTGTCGTTCCCAGGCGGGATATGCAGATTCGCGTCTTCAAACAGCGCCAAAGGCAAACCGTTTTGCCAGGGAATGTTTTCGCTCGTCACCGGCGCTCCGGCATCCGGCTGGTTCAAGTTCTTGACGGGCCGCAAGCGGATTTGGCCGTCGGCATTGGTTTCAATAATCAACTGACGCCGGTCGTCGTTATAAAGCCAATAAGAATGCTGGTCCGGCAGGATCATGGCGACAAAATCGATGGGCTGATAAGACAGCGTTTTTTGCGGCACATTGTTGGCGCGCTGGCGCAGCAGCAGTTGCGGATAATTGACGTGCCGGAAAGTTGCGCCCTCATCCAAATTTCCCTGGCTATCCAGCGTAATGCCTGCCGCGGAAACGCCGACAACGTAATGCTGTATCTGGCCCACGCTGTTGTTGTCGCCTTGCGCGAGCACAGGCATAAACGCGTCCACTTTGTCTTTCAGCGGCTTTTCGGTGTCCGGCTCATAGGCCAGCAGCTTTCGTAAATGCTGAAGGTAATCGGCATAAGCGTCCACTTCTTCGCGCTCGTCGGTGACTTGCTTGCGCGCGCGCAGTTCCGCATCGCTTTTCTTGTCGATGTCTTTGGGGGCATCGGCGACGGCGGCCGAAACCAGCTTCAGTTCCTCCGTCATTTCATGATCGGTGCGCGTCCAAGATTCGCGGTTCTTGTCCACCAAAGCGCGCGCGTAGAGCGCGGCCGCTTTGCGCTGGGCGGGTGAAAGATCTTTGCGCGCCAGCAGCTTCAGCAGAATATGAATCTTGTTGAAATCGTTGTTGCGCAGGCCGACGGATGTGCGCTCATTGCCATCGATATCCAGCCACGCGGTGGGATAGCGGTTCGCTTCATCGGCCAGGTAAAACGACGTTTTGGTGGGCGTCACCACGCGCGTGGTGAACGGGTCCAGGCTTTTCAGCTTGAAATCGCTGAGCTGTTGGCGGTCCGTGACAATATGATGGCCGCCGCCCGCCGGACTGCTGAGCAAATCCGTCAGGCTATAAGTCTGGCTGATGATGCCCGGGACGTTATTCATCCCGTGGTCGGACACCATCGCGAAGACGGTTTTATTCGCCAGCGGCCCTTTTTGAATTTCGGTCCAAAGCCTGCCGACGCGCGCATCCACTCCGCGCAACACCTCCAACAGCGCCGCTTGCTGGCTGGTGGCATGGCCCTGATGGTCCACGTCGCCGTCATAAAAATCCAGATAGAGCACCTTGCTTTGCGCCAGGTCGGCGGCGAGATCGGCGTCGGTCTGCCTTTCCAGCAATTCCTCATAAGAAGGAACGCCGGCGTTTTCAATAGTGGCAATGATGGCGTCGGTGGAGAAACGGCGCTGCAGCACGTCGCTCAGCGTTTCCCAGCGGACACCGCGCTGAAACAATTGAAAGCTTTGGTAGGCCGTGTCGGGAGGCTGGAAGGAATCCATCAGCAGCGGAATGCCCGCTCGGTCCAGCACTTCCACTCCCGGCATGTCCACTTGGCGGCGGCGCGCCGAGGCCACATAGAGCGGGAAAAAATTCAAATAATCGTAGGAATGGCCGGTGTAGCGGTCGAACTCGACATTGCCGCGAATCACTGGATGGCGGCCAGTGTCCAGAATGCTCCAGGAAGGCGCGGACAGGCTGATGCCGCGCGAATAAAAATTGCGGAAGACAGTTCCGCCGTCATAAAAGACGTGCTGAATCCAGGGAAGCTGCGATTTTCCGGTGGCGGGATTGATCTGGCTGACGCAGCGGTCGAGAAGATCCTGATTCAGCCCGTCGACCTTCAGAATGACCAGGCGCGTGTCCTGGGCCTGGAGCAGACACGCGCCAGCCAGCAGCAGAAGAAATCGCATTAATTGAACTCGTGAATGGCGGGCTCTGCCAGAATGCCTGGCACGCTGGAGGGGGAAAGCGTTTTGTCTTCCATCAATTTGTGAGACTCGCGGTCGCAGGCGGCGCGCAGGGTTTCATCGCTAGAGATTTTACCCAATGATTGCAAAGTGGCGCGCACGTGATCGCGCACTGGCGTGGCCGCAATGTCCGGCATCAATCTTGTCAGTTCCGCCACGGAGGCGCGCACGCGCTCCGGCTGATAAGCCACTTCGGGCGCCGTTCCAGCAGCCACCAGCCTGTCCAAAAAATCAAGATTGTATTCCACGCGCCGGTATGTGATCAGCAGCGCCAGGTCTTCATCATCCTTTTTCGCTTTCGCGCGATGCGTGTATTCGCCCAGCGTCACGGCGTGCAGTGCAATATCGACGCCCTCGCGGCGCGGCGTCGCGCTGAACGAAGCCAGTTCCGCGCGCCGCTCGTTATCAATCCGTTTCACCAGCCGGCTGCCATCGCTGGCGGCTTCGGCGGTCAGCAGCGAATAGCGCTGCACAGCGGACGCCATTTCGTTGGCGGGGGCCGCTTCCAGCGGATTGCTGGAAATGGAATCGGAGCGCTTCACCAGTTCGTTGCGCAGAGCGGGGTCCAGGTCATGATCCAGCGCCAGCGCCACGCGGAATTCGCTGTAACTATCCAGCCGCTCGGCGCGGTTGTTGGTTTTTCCGCGGCGCTCCTGCACGAAGTTAATCACGTCGGCCGCCACAAAGTAATACCAGTTGGTGAAGTGCGACAAGCCGATGACGCCGCTGGTGACTTCGTCGATGGATTTTTGCGTGAGGTCGCGCTTGCGAAGATTGCGCGCGTCGCGAAAATCCACCAGCAGCAGCGGCTGGCGCGGATAGCTGAGGCTGTAGAATCCCAGCGGGATCAGCTTGTCCGGCCGGCCCGATGGACCCAGCGTTCCGTTTTTGGTGAATCCCTTCCAATTCAGCAGGCGCGAATCGGAATACGGGTCTTTCATGGACAGCAGTTTCCAGATGGGCGCCAGGTTGTCGCCACCCGGCTCCAATAAACCGCGTTCCGGGTACCAGAGCATGGCGTATTGCTGGCCAGACCCGGCCAGTTCCATCGGCTCAAAGACAAGCCCGGTTTTTTCGGCGCATTGGCGCAGCAATTCCCAGTTGCGGCTGCGCACGCGCTCCTGCTCAAAGCCAGCCTCCTGGCCCAGCATATTGGCGCGCGAAGACCCGACGAAACCGCCCAGCAGTTTCTTGCGAAGTTCCAGGCGCGCCATCACAAAATCGCGCTCGTCTGGCGTCAGTTCATCGGGCGCGTTGCCAACGGGCGCATTCAGCAGGTAGCTGTTGGCTTCTTCCAGATGAAGCCGTTCGTGATCCTCCGCGTTGGTCCGGTATTCGCGCGAGGAAGCGCGCACTGGCGTGTCAATGGTGTCCAGCGCCGTCCATTGCAAAAGCTGGCGCTCCACGCTGGACACGGCCGGATTTTCGGGCGCGGACAAATCCAGCAAGGGGGTGGTGTCTTTGGTGTTCACATGCGATGAGCCGTCGCTCAAGCTCCAGTAGAAAAACGGAATGGCCGCCAGCGAGCGCTGCGCGATGGTGGGGTGGGAGTAGCTCAGCAGCCAGACCGCCGTCACCTTATGGTCGGCCACATCCGTCTGGCCTAGGGTGTCGCGCAAGACGGATATCAGCGGCACGTCCTGCCGTTCCATGCCGCAACCGGCGCAGAAAAGTGTCAACAACTGGGCGGTTTCCGGCTTGCCGACGGGCAAAGTGCGCCAATAATACGCCGGCGCGGCCGCCATTGGCAGGGCACAAAACAATAAAACCGTGCCCATGATTTTAGCTAAAGACAAACGCTTCAAGACCCTCTAATAAACAGATGCACCTATGGGCGCTCATGTTACGCTGATGGGACGTGGCTTTTGAGTCTATCCTGAACGCGGCGTGGCTAATGTTGGGCGTTATCGCCCTTATTGCCCTTTGCGCGCGCTCTTTCAAAGCCCGCAACACCGTTTCCTGCTGTATCGGCGTGGCGCTGATTGCGGCCACGTTGTTTCCAGTTATTTCCGCATCCGACGACGTGATCCGCATCCAGCATCTGGAGCGGACCCATCAGGCTGGAGAAAGCACAGGGAGCACTTCCGGGCACAAACGCACGACTGAAAATCTGATTCGCCTTTACGAGGCGATGGAATCTCCGCTGGTTCCGGCGGCAGTGCGGATTTGTTTTGTCCTGTTTTTCATTTTCCTGGTCCGGCCTTTATGCGTTGCTAACGTCTTTGAGCGCACAATGGCCAGCGGTGGCCGGTCTCCGCCTGCATTTGCTTAGGCAGTTGGCCTAGCGGATTCAAATTAGCTCGTAAAACTTTTGCAACAAAAATCATGAGGAGGAAGTGTGCCACGCCACACCTGGCGTCAAGCCATACCGCTCCTGATTGCCGCCGCAGCCCTGGCACAGAATCCCGTGCCGCAGGCGAAAACCATCACATGGCAGGCGGCTCAGGATGAATTTAGAGCCAGCAACTCTACCTTGCAGGCGAGCGCGGTTTCGGTCGACGAAGCCCGCGCCGAGGAGATAACAGCCTATCTGCGCCCGAATCCGGATCTTGGATTCGGCATCGATCAGTTGACGCCGTTTACCACCAATCCGTATCGCCCTTTGGCGCAGAGTTATGCGTATTGGAATATTTCTTACCTGCATGAGCGCCAGCACAAGCGCGAATTGCGCCTGCTGACCGCGCAGCAGGGAACGCAAATTGCCATCTCGCAGAAAAATGATTTGGAGCGCAACCTGATGTTCAATTTGCGCGATGCGTTTGTCCGGGTATTGACGCAGAAAGCGATTCTGGCGCTGACCAAAGAGAATCTGGATTATTACGACAAGCTGCTGAAAATCAATTCAGACCGCTTCAACGCCGGCGCCATCGCGCATGTGGATTTGCAAAGGCTGGAGCTGCAGCGCGTGCAGTATGAATCGGATTTGGCGACGGCCAACGTGAATTTGAGAACCGCGAAAATCGACCTGCTCCAGCTTTTGCAGGACCGCACCCCGGTGGACAGCTTTGATGTCACGGAAGATTTCGATTTCAGCGACAGCGTTCCAGCCACCGAGCAGGTTCACCAGATTGCCCTGGACGTGCGGCCCGACCTAAAGAGCGCGCAGCAGACGCTGGACCAGGCGCGCACCAACTACAAGCTGGCCGTTTCGAACGGATCGACAGATCCCACGTTCGGCTTCGACGCTTCCCACCAGCCCACGCCGCTGAACACTTATATAGGATTCAGCGTGGATATTCCGCTGCGCATCTTTGACCGCAATCAGGGCGAAAAGGCGCGCACGAATTTGGACATTGGCAGAAGCCAGAAGCTGCTGGACGCCAACCAGATAGCGGTGATTCACGACGTGGATTCGGCGCTGGCCACATTGCAAAGCACGCTGGTTCTGCTGAAGCCTTACAAAGACAAATATTTGAAAGAAGCGGAGGAAGTGCGTTCCACCATTTCTTATTCCTACGAGCATGGCGCGGCGTCGCTGCTGGATTTTTTGAACGCCCAGCAGGATTACCGCACCACCAAGCTTGCTTACCTGAACCTGGTGGGTTCTTACAAATCCGCCGCAAATCAACTGAATATGGCCGTTGGGCGCGAGGTTATTAAATGAATCAAGCACGCTTCCGTTTTGCCGCACTGGCGCTGGCAGCAGGTGTGTTCTTTACCGGGTGTGCCGCCAAGCCCAAGATAGACGAGGCTGCCGCCGCGCCGCCGCCCACCCAGGTGGTGGAGCAGGGCGACCCCAACTTGGTCAAGGTGGATAAGCCGGAACGCTTCCCGCTGGTGGAGGCCACCGAGCACGAAGAGCTTCCCACCATGCACGCCACCGGGACCATCTCGCCGGACGTGGACAAATCCATCCCGGTGATTTCGCTGGCTTCGGGCCGCGCGCTGGCGCTCTACGCCAAGCTGGGCGACGACGTGAAGAAAGGCCAGTTGCTTTTGAAGGTACAGAGCAACGATATCTCGAACGCCTTTCAAACCTACCAGCAGGCTAAGGCCGACCAGCAGTTGGCCAAGACCCAACTGGATCGGAACAAGCTTCTTTACGATAAAGGCGCCATTGCGCTGAACGATCTGCAGGTGGCGCAGGACACTTTCGACAAGGCTGACGTGGCGCTGAAGGCATCGGAACAAATGCTGCACAATTTGGGCGGCAACACCAACCAATCCAGCAGCGTGATTGACGTGTATTCGCCGGCCACGGGCACCATCGTCGAACAGAATATTGTGCAATCGGCATCGGTGCATACGCCGGACAATCAGCCGAATCTTTTCACCATCGCGGATTTGTCCAGCGTTTGGGCGCTGTGCGATGTGTATGAGAACGATCTTTCATTTGTGCGCCTGGGCGACCGGGCTGACGTGGAGTTGAACGGCTATCCAGGCCAGGTGTTCCACGGGCGCATCAGCAATATCGGCAAGGTGCTTGACCCGAACACGCGCTCGGCCAAGGTGCGAATTGTGCTGGCGAACCCTGGCATGATGCGGTCGGGCATGTTTCTGACCGCCACATTCTTCGGCCTGAAAGGCCAGCCGATGGCGATTGTGCCCACCACCGCCATTCTTCATCTTCACGACAAAGATTGGGTTTTTGTTCCGGCGCCGAACAGCAGCTTCCGGCGGCTGGAAATAACGGGCGGCAAGATTCTGCCCAACAACATGCAACTGGTGCAAGCAGGCATTGGGCCGGGCCAGCAGTTGGTGAAAGACGCCCTTTCATTGGAAGCGGAAAGCGAGCAATAGGCACGCATGATTCAGAAATTTGTCAACTTCTCGCTGGGCAATAAGTTTCTTGTCCTGGCCATGGCGGTGATCCTGCTGGGCTGGGGCGCAATCTCTTTCAGGGCGCTGCCGGTGGAAGCGTACCCGGACGTGGCGAACAACTATGTGCAGATCATCACGCAATGGTCGGGCCGCGCCGCCGAAGAGGTGGAACAGCAGATTACCGTTCCCATTGAAGTGGAAATGGCGGGCATTCCGCAGATGTCGAACATTCGATCCATATCGGAGTTCGGCATTTCTGTCATCACCATGAACTTTGACGATGACAGCATTAACGACTGGAATCGCGAACGGGTTTTGGAGCGCATTTCGCAAGTGACGCTGCCCACCGGCGTGCAGCCGGGAATGGGCCCTGATTACAGCCCCGTCGGCCAGCTTTATTGGTACACGCTGGAAAGCACCAACCCTTCTTATGACCTGATGGCCCTGAAAACCTTGCAGGATTGGGTGCTGCCCAAGCAGCTAAAATCTGTCCCGCGCGTGATTGATGTTTCCGCGTTTGGCGGCATCACGCGCGAATACCAGGTGCGCGTGGATCCGGACAAGCTGATTTCTTACGGGCTGAGCCTGGCGCAGGTGGAGCAGGCCATTCAGAACAACAACCTGAACGCCGGCGGCAGTTTCCTGCAGGAAGGGGAACAGCAGGTGAACGTGCGCGAGGTGGGCCTTTACAACACCACCAAAGACATTGGCCTGACAGTGCTGAAAACCAGCAACGGAACGCCGATTCTTGTCAAAGACCTGGGGCCAGTGGAGCAAGGCGCGAAAATTCGCCTGGGCCAGATTGGCAAAGCGGTTCATCTGCCGAACGGAAAAGTGGTTGACAACCCCGACACCATTGAAGGAATTGTCCTGCTGCGCAAAGGCGCGGATGGCGACGCGATGCTGGCCGCCGTGCATGAAAAGGTGGATTACCTGAACAATCATTTTCTGCCGCCCGGAGTGAAGATTGTTCCCTTTCTGGACCGCAGCGACCTGGTCCACTTGACCACGCACACGGTGGAGCACAACCTGATTGAAGGCATGCTGCTGGTGTCGGTGATTTTGTTTCTGTTCCTGGGCAACCTGCGCTCGGCGCTGATTGTGGTTTGCACCATTCCGTTTTCGCTTTTGTTTGCCTCCACGTGCCTGGACCTGAGCCATGTGCCCGCCAATTTGCTTTCCTTGGGCGCGCTGGATTTCGGCATGGTTGTCGACGGCTCCGTCGTCATGGTGGAAAACATCATGCGGCACATTAGCGGCTTTCAGCGCGCTGAAAAAACCGTGGCGCAGGCTATTCGCGAGGCGGCGCTGGAGGTGCAGCGGCCTGTGTTCTTTGCGGTTGCCATCATTATCACAGCTTATTTGCCCATCTTCACGTTGCAAGCTGTCGAAGGCCGCTTGTTCCATCCCATGGCCATCACGGTGGCATTCGCGCTTCTTGGTTCGCTGATATTTTCGCTTTCCGTGCTGCCGGTTTTGGCGCTGATTGTGTTTGGCCCGAAGACGAAGGAATGGGAAAACCCGGTTCTGCACGCCATTATCAATGCTTATCGCCACGGCCTGGAATGGGCCACCAAGACCAATTTCCGCCACGTGCTGGTGCTGGGTTTCGCGGCCGGCATGCTGGTGTTTTCCATTTTCCTGATGGCGGGCGGCTATATCGGCTCCGAATTCCTGCCGCACCTGGACGAAGGCGCCATCTGGGCGCGCGGCACCTTGTCGCCCAGCACGGGCCCGGCGGAAGGCGAGCGCGTCATGAAGGAAGCCCGTCTGGCGTTTGCCAAATTTCCGGAAGTGACGAAGGTGGTGACGCAGGTGGGACGGCCCGACGACGGCACCGACGTCACGCTGTTTTCCAACACCGAATACTTTATTGACCTGCTGCCCAAAGAAAAATGGCGGCCGCTCTTTCATGAAGACAAAGAAGAGCTGATTCGCGCCATGGACCGCGAAGTGGGCAAGATGCCCGGCGTGCTTTGGAACTTCTCTCAGCCCATTTCCGACAACATGGAAGAAGCGGTCAGCGGCGTCAAGGGCGAACTGGCCGTGAAAGTGTTCGGCACGGACTTGAAGCTGCTGGAAGCCAAGGGCGATGAGATTGTCCGCACCATGCAGAACATCAAGGGCGTGCAGGATCTGGGCCTGTTTCGCGTGGTGGGCCAGCCGAATTTGAACGTCACAGTAAACCGCGAAAAGGCTTCGCGCTTCGGCCTGAACGTTTCCGACGTGCAGGACGCCATTCAAACAGCGGTGGGGGGCAACGCGGTCACCGAGGTTCTGCAGCATGAAGAAGTGTATGACCTGGTGATCCGCTACTTGAAAGACTACCGTGAAACGCCGGATGAGATTGCCAATATCCGGCTGCTGGCGCCGACGGGCGAACGCGTCTCGCTGGCGCAGATTTGCGACATCAAGACGCAGGACGGGGCATCGCAAATTTACCGCGAAAATAACAGCCGCTACGTGGCGCTGAAGTACAGCGTGCGCGGCCGCGACCTGGGCAGCACGGTGGAAGAAGCCATCAACACGGTGACGAAGAAAGTGAAGCTGCCGCCTGGCTACTACCTGGAATGGGCGGGCGAGTATGAAAGCGAGCAGCGCGCCAACAAGCGCCTGGCTCTGATTGTTCCCGTCACCATCATCCTGATTTTCTTTCTTCTCTACACCATGTTCCATTCATTCAAATGGGCAGGACTCGCGATGGTCAGCGTGGCGCTGGCGCCCATCGGTGCCATTCTGGCGCTGTGGTTCACCAAGACACATTTCAGCGTTTCCTCCGGCATTGGAACGCTGGCGCTGTTTGGCGTGGCGGTGCAAACCGGCGTCATCATGATTCAATACATCAACCAGCTTCGCGCGCGCGGGTACAACATTCGCGAAGCCGCCATTCAGGGCGCGGTTTTGCGCCTGCGGCCCATCATGATGACCATGACGGTGGCCACGCTGGGCTTGCTGCCGGCCGCTGTCTCGAACGGCATCGGGTCGGATTCGCAAAAGCCCTTCGCCATTGTGATTGTCGGCGGATTGAGCGCCACGCTGGCGCTGAGCATTTTCGTGATTCCCATTATCTACACGCTGATTGCGCGCGAAGGCGACACGCTGCCGGCGTATGAGCCGGAATTGCATGAGCCGCATTAATATGTGTTATGCCTTGCAATCCGGATATTCTGAAAAACGTTCCTCTCTTCGCTTTGCTGGATGACGAAGAAGCCGCCGTGCTGGCCAGCCAGGTGGAGCTGAAGCAGTTCGCGGCGCGCCAGCGCATCTACAAAACCGGCGACCTGAGCGGCCAGGCTTACATTCTTCTTTCCGGCTCGGTTAGGGTCAGCATCGTGGACGAAGACCAGCAGGAAGTGGTGATTGACGAACCGGGCGAGGGCGAATTTTTCGGCTTCGCTTCCATGCTGGACCAGACGCCGCACCAATCGAATGCGTTCGCGGTGGAGGCCAGCGAGTGCATTGAGGTGGACCGCAACGACATTGCCGTCCTGCTGCAGCGCAAGCCGCACGCCGGCATGGACATGCTGGCCGTTCTGGGGCGGCAGTTTCACGCTTCCCAGCAGCTGATCAAAGTGCGCTCCAGGCGCAATCCGAATGAAGTGATTGAAGACGAAATGAGCTTTGGCGACAGGCTGGCCGATTCCGTGGCGCGCTTCGGCGGTTCCTGGTCGTTTATTCTCAGCTTCGGCTTCGTGCTGGTGGTCTATTCCGGCGTCAATATTTATCTGAAGCAAAGAGCGTGGGACCCATATCCGTTTATTCTGCTGAATTTGTTTCTTTCCATGCTGGCCGCCATTCAGGCGCCGGTGATTATGATGAGCCAGAACCGCCAGGACTCCAAAGACCGGCTGCGCAGCGAGCTGGATTTTGATGTCAACCGGCGCGCGGAAGCGGAGATTCAAATTCTGTCGAAAAAGCTGAATTTGCTGGATGAGAAAATAGGCGATATTGAAGATCTTTTGCGCGGGCAACTGGTAGAAACTCGTAAATAGCGGCTTAATCCCGGCGGCGAGTTTGGTTTAAGGCGTAGTACCCGCCATTGTCCCCTTTGTTGACATCATAATAGCGATATAAGACGCTGGAATTACCCCGAATTTGGCGCGCCATGCGCCCATAAACCCTATGACAACCCAAACACTGCGGCCTATTGTGACCCTGCCATCGGACCAGGAGGCCAGCGGGCGCACGCTGGGCGCGCGCGAGGTGGAACTGGTCACCCAGGCTATTTACAGCGGCACTTTGACCAGCACCAAGGGCACATTTGTCAGCCGCCTGGAAAAGGGTTTTGCCAAAGAAATTGGCTCGAAGTTCGCCTACGCCTGCTCCTCCGGCAGTTCCGCCATTCACGCCGCCATTTCGGCCATTGACCCGGAACCGGGCGATGAAATCATCACCTCTTCCATCACCGATATGGGCGCGCTGACTCCCATTCTTTATCAGGGCGCGATTCCGGTGTTCGCCGAGTCTGACCCCGACACGCTGAACGTGACGGCTGAAACCATTGAGCCGTGGATCAGCCCGAAGACCAAGGCGATTGTGGTGACGCATCTTTTCGGCAACCCATGCGACATGGACCCGATTATGGAGCTGGCCAACAAGCATGGCATTCCCGTCATTGAAGATTGCGCGCAAGCTTTCCTGGCCACTTACAAAGGCCGCAACGTGGGCACCATCGGCGCCATCGGCTGCTTCAGCATGCAGCAGGGGAAGCACATGACCACCGGCGAAGGCGGCCTGGTGACAACTGACAACGCCGAACTGGCGCGGCGCATGTTTTTGTTTATCAATAAGTGCTACGGCTATGGAGATGCCAATGCTGACCATTACTACATCTCATTGAACTCCAGATTGAGTGAATTGCACGGCGCAGTGGCGCTGGGGCAGCTAGAGAAGCTGCAGGAATGCGTCAGCAACCGCGTGGCCACGGCCAATGCCCTGACCAAAGCCCTGGCTGGCATTCGCGGCATCCGGCCTTTTCCCGTTCTGCCTGAGGCCACTTGCGTGTACTGGAAATATTGCCTTCTGGTGGATGCGAATGTGATTCCGGACGGCGCAATCGGCCTGGCGAAGCTGCTGAAGCAGCGCGGCATCAGTTCCGCCCCGCGCTATATTCAGAAGCCGGCCTTTATGTGCGAGATTTTCCAGAAGAGACGCACCTTCGGCAAGAGCGAATTTCCATTTACGCTGGCGCGGCCGGAAGTGCTGCAATACAACCGCGAGCAATATCCGCTGACCTTCGCCGGCCTGGAGCACACTCTGGTTCTGCCCTGGAATGAACGCTACACCGCCGAGCATGTCGATTACATTGCCGCTTCGGTCCGAGAAGTGATCGAAGGCTAGGCAGCGGCATGAGTGCATTCGTTCATCCGACCGCGATTGTGGAAAAGAACGTTCGGATTGGCGATGACACCTCCATCTGGGACAACGTTCATATCCGCCGCAACACCGTTATCGGCAACAAGTGCATTGTGGGCGAGAAGAGCCACATCAGCTATGACGTCAAGATTGGCGACTTAGTCAAGATCAATGCCTTTGTTTATATCTGCACGGCCGTGACTATTGAAGATGGCGTGATGATCAGCGCGGGCTGCATTTTCACCAACGACCGTTATCCCCGCGCCACGAATCCAGACCTGAAACATCTGCGCGATTCGTCTCCCGATGAGCACACACTGCCAACGCTGGTGAAAGCGGGCGCAACCATTGGGGCTGGCGCCATTATCGGCTGCAACTTAACCATTGGGCGTTTTGCCATGGTGGGCATGGGAAGCGTGGTGACTCGTTCGGTTCCCGATTTTCATCTGGTGATGGGCAATCCGGCGCGGCTGCATGCTTATGTGTGCCGCTGCGGTGAGCCCATTGGCAAGCCCGAGGACACGGGCGACTTGGCTTGCCGTCTTTGCGCGCGCACTTATCGACTGGAACAGCAGGACGTGCTTGAACTCTAACGAAAAATGGGCGGTGGTGGGCGGCGGACTTCTGGGAATGACCGTCGCGCATACGCTGGCAAAACAGGGCCGCCACTTGACCTTGCTGGAATCGGCTTCGCATCTGGGAGGCTTGGCGGATGCATGGAGCATTGGCGACGTCACCTGGGACCGGCATTATCATGTCACGCTTCTTTCCGACTCGGCCACTCGAGGAATCCTGGCTGAGTTAGGTCTAGATGACTCCATGCAATGGAGAAAGACGCAGACAGGTTTCTATAGCAAGGGCAAACTCTATCCGTTTTCCGATGCTGTCGATTTTGCCCGCTTTCCGGTTTTGAATCCCATCGAGAAAGTTCGCCTGGGCCTGACTATTCTGCGCGCCTCCAGGCTCAAGGACTGGCGTTCTATTGAATCTCTCACGGTGGAACAGTGGCTGACCAAGCTATCAGGCCAAGGAGTTTTCAGCAAAATCTGGCGGCCGCTGTTGCGCGCAAAACTGGGTGAAGATTATAAGACCACTTCCGCCACTTTTATCTGGGCCACCATTCAGCGCCTGTATGCGGCCCGCCGCAGCGGCCTGAAGGAAGAGATGTTCGGCTATCTTCCTGGCGGCTACGGAGTCATGCTGAAGAAATTTGAGTGCGCCATGAAGAAGGCCGGTGTCCAGTGCCTTTGCGGCGTAAAAGTGGATGCAATTCAAGCTAGCGATGCGGACTGGCAAATTAATAGCATGAAGTTTGATCGCGTCATTGTGACGGTTCCCGCGCCGCTCGTTCCCTCTATTTGCCCCGGTCTTCCCGAAAACGAGAAACAAGATCTGGCCGCGGTTCGCTACTTAGGCATCATTTGCGGATCGGTCCTGCTGGAATCGCCGCTAACTCCTTATTACGTGACAAATATTTTGGACGACTCAATCCCTTTCACCGGACTCATTGAAATGTCGGCGCTGGTGGACCCGGATCAGATTGGCAATCATGGCTTGCTCTACATTCCGCGCTACTTACCTCCCGATCATCCAGATTTCAGCCGCCCGGATGAGGAGCTAGAACGTGAAATGATCATGGCGCTGAAGCGCATGCATCCCTCGCTCAGGACCAACAAAATTCTGGCCGTTCGCATTTCCAAGGCGCGCCACGTTTTTCCGCGCCCCCTGCCCGGCCAGCATGTTCCGCGCATCGATTCAGCCCTGCCGGGCTTGAGCATTCTAAATTCCGCGCACATCGTGAACGGCACCTTGAACGTGAATGAAACCATCAGCCTGGCGCAAAGAGAGGCGCTCCGTCTTCATGCCCTTGCCAGCTAAGCCAATTGCCAGCGTTTCACTGGACTTAGACGATAAGTGGACTTACATGAAGACCCATGGAGATCCTAACTGGTCTCAATTTCCCAGTTATCTCTCCATTGTTGTTCCGCGCGTGCTTGATTTTTTGCGGAGGCGCAACCTGAAAATCACGTTCTTCATTGTGGGCCAGGACGCGGCGCTGGAACGCAACCACGAAGTGCTGCGCAGCATCGCCGACGCCGGGCACGAGATTTCAAACCATTCCTTCCATCATGAGCCTTGGCTTCATCTCTATTCGGAGGAAGACATTCGCCGGGAATTTGCATCCGCAGAACAAGCCATCGCGGCAGCCACCGGCCAGCAACCCGTCGGTTTCCGTGGCCCCGGTTTTAGCGTATCGGAAACTGTCATTAAAGTCATGATTTCGCGCGGCTATCAATATGATGCCTCCACCTTGCCCACTTTCCTGGGACCGCTGGCCCGCGCCTATTATTTCTTCAACGCCAAGCTAGATCCGGAGGAGAAAAAGAAGCGCGCGAAGCTTTTCGGAACCTTGGCCGATGGCCTGAAACCCATCAAGGTTTATAAGTGGAAGACACCGTCAGGTTCCATAACCGAGATACCCGTAACCACAATTCCCATCGTGCGCTCACCCTTTCACTTGAGCTATCTCATCTATCTGCAAAGCTTTTCGCCGCTGTTATCCTCAGCCTATCGGAACCTGGCCTTTAGCGCCTGCAAAATAGCCAAGGTGAACCCATCCTTCCTGCTGCATCCTCTGGATTTTTTGGGCCGCGACGAAGCCCCTGAATTAGCCTTCTTTCCCGGCATGAAAATGTCGGCCGCTGAAAAACTGAACCTGGCTGAAAAGACATTTTCCGCGCTGGAGGAGCGCTTCACGCTTGTCTCCATGAGAGACCATGCCAACTCCTAAACTATCTTACTGGTGGGTGGCCGTCTTTTTCCTCGCCGCAGTTATTTGGAGCATCGGCATCAGCCGCCCCGTTGACCTGCCTAACTGGCACGAGTTTGATTACTCCTCCATCGCGCGCAACTTCGTCCACGAAGGAAACAACATCCTGCTTCCCCGCATCGACTGGCGCGGCGATGGCCCCGGCTACACAGAGATGGAGTTCCCGCTGATTCCCTGGGTCATGGCCCAGCTTTATCGCGTCTTCGGAATTCATGAAATCATCGGCCGTCTTCTTTCGCTGGCATTCGCGCTCCTGTCGCTCTGGGTATTTCGCCGCCTTGCGTTGAAGGTGCTCTCGGAACCGGCCGCGTTGATCGCCACGCTCTTCATGGCGGTGAGTCATGAAATGACCATGGTGGCAACAGCCATTCAGCCGGAAGCGCTGATGCTGCTTTGCTCTTTGCTGGCTGTCTATTATTTCGTCGACTGGCAGGAAGGCAGCAGTTGGTCATCCTTTGCTCTTGCCATTTGCTCCTTCTCGCTGGCCATGCTGATCAAGTCACCGGCGGCGCATCTGGCCATTTTCTTTCTTGTGTGGGTGCTGCTGAAGGATGGCTTGGCTGTCTTTCGCAAGCTTTCACTCTATTTGTTCGCGCTGCTTTCGTTCCTGCCGCCGCTGCTTTGGTATTCCTACGCCGCAACGCTTTGGCATCGCTTTCACAACTCCATGGGAGTGTCGAATGAAGACCACTGGCTGGGTCTCGACATGCTCCGGCGTCCCAAGGTCATCGTGAATTTCGTCAGCATTGAAATGATTTATGTATTTGGATTCGGCGCTTTCCTGGTGGTGCTGGCGGCTGTTGTGTACGGCAGGCTCAAGTCGCCAGTCAACCGTCTCGCTTTAAGCTGGAGCCTGGCGGTCGCCATCTATCTGGTTGTCATTATTCGGACCGCCGGTGCCAACTGGGCTGTTTACTATCACGTGGTGGCCATCCCTCCCCTCGCGCTCCTTTTCGGAGTTGGAATCAGTCAGACAGGCGCGTGGAACAAGTCGCAATGGCGCGGCTCGATTCTGCCTGTCATCACGGCTGCTTTGTTCATAAGCGGCGCATTGCTTGCGCTGGGCAATCGGGGAATTAACCGCGTCCCGGGAGTCTTGCAGGACTTACTGGCTTCCCAGCCTCGAATAACCGAGTTACTGGTACTTTCAGTACTATCATGCGTCTTGACAGTACTTTGCTTCAATCTCAGTCCTGTGGCAAAGACGCCGCCTTTGTTCATCAGGATCACCGTTTTAATAGGATGTCTCACCTATTTCCTGCTCAGCTTTCAAATGCTGCTGGGAAGCTGGACCGCATTTTCGCGCCATTCGGCCAAGTACGATGCCGCCGTTCTCCTGAAGAGCCACATTCCTCCTGGCGTCCTGATTGTGGCCAGTGGAGGCATCTGCGTGGACGCAGGCGGCCATCGCTTGGCTAGCGATGCGCCGAATATGTTTTACTGGCTTGACCGCAAAGGGTTCAGCACCTGCCAGGAACACCAATCCATCGCGGAGCTGGAAGCCTACAAGAAGCGCGGCGCACGATATTACGTGGCCGAGCAAGAGTCGCTGCTGGACCAGCCAGGTTTCGAGGCCGAACTCCGAAGGTCTTTCGCTCTGGTTGCTGGCAACCAGACGGCTTTATTGTTCAAGCTGGACTAAAGGCCCCGTAAAGGTACCAATTTGTTTAGGAACCATAGTGTATACATGTGTGCAGTACTAACCTGGGGCGTCTTAGGCAGTTACGAGATCCCAAGTTAATTCGTTGACACAATAGGTCCGAATACGAGACCCTGACAACTGAACAACAATCATTTTGTGACTTCAAAGGATTTTAAATGATCCTTATTTTAGGCAACGTCAAGGCGGAGGCTTGCCAGTGGGCTGTATTTTGTATTATCAAGATTCTTTCTCAATGATCATCTCTGAATTGTTTGCGGCCCGGTGATCCATGGGACAGAATTTTCTAGGCCAAGCCAAAACGCACATTCTGACTGTTGCCCTGGAAGATTACTTCCATGGGCCGGCGTTCTCCAAGGTCATCAGCACCAAGCGCTGGGGCCACTTCGAAACCAGGTTTGAACAGAATTGCGCGGACGTGCTGGAGCGCCTGGATGAGGCCTCGGCCAGCGCCACGTTTTTTGTGAATTCCTGGATTGCGCGCAAGCGGCCGGCGGTGCTGCGGGAAGTCATCAGGCGCGGGCACGAAATTGCTCTCGCGGGCCAGCGCGGCCTAAGTTTCCGCCACATGACTCGCGAATCCATGCGCGAATTGCTGCGCCGCGACCGCGACATCATTGAGCAGCAGACATCGCGCAAAGTGCTTGGCTTTCGCGTGACCGATGTTTTGCTTCAGCCGCGCGACCTCTGGGCTCTGGAGGAACTCGCCCATCTGGGATTTCGCTATGACTCCAGCCTCAGCCCCTTTCTCTGGAATTTCCGGACGCAAGCTTGGCGTCGGCATATTCACAGGAATGAATCGCCTTCCGGAGACATTTGGGAAGTGCCGCTTTCCTCGGAAAGCATTGCCGGTTTTCTGATTCCTTTCGCGGGCGGCAATTATTTTCGCCAATATCCGGAATGGCTGATTCAAAAACTTTTGGCAGTGGGCAGCCAGCGCGAAGCGAATCCGCTGGTGCTTTATTTCCGCCTCTGGGATTTTGACGCCCAGCAGCCGCGGCTCCAAACCGGATCCCTGATCCGCAATTTTCGCCATTACCGCAACGGCGAACGGATGATTCGGATGATGGACGACCTGCTGGCGCGCTTCAAATTCTCCAGCATTTCCGAGTATCTGGATCTGCCGGTTCTTCCAGCCGCGGCGGCAACCAGCGCGCCTTCCGAAGACGATGTCATTTCCTTTCCGTCGCGCATCAGCCGCGCCCGCACGCCCATCAGCGTCATTGTTCCCTGCTTTAACGAGGAAGACGGAATTCCGTTTCTGGCCAACAATCTGGCCTCGCTAAAAAATGAATTATCCGCGCAATTCGACACCGAATTTATTCTGGTGGACGACGGCAGCAAAGACCAAACATGGACTCTTTTGGAGAAATATTTTGGCGATAATCCTGCCGCCAAGCTGATTCAGCATCCCGAAAATAAGGGTGTCTCGGCGGCCATTATGACTGGCCTCCGGCACGCGCGTGAAATTGCCTGCTCTATTGATTGTGATTGCAGTTATGATCCCGCTGAACTCAGGCCCATGCTGCATTTGCTGACACCGGGCGTGGATCTGGTGACAGCTTCGCCGTATCATCCCTCTGGAACGGTCTTGAATGTGCCGGGCTGGAGGCTGCTTCTTTCCAAGGCTTCGTCCGCGCTTTACCGGCTTGTCACGGGACATCCGCTGCACACCTTTACCGCCTGCGTGCGTGTTTATCGCCGTTCCTCCACGGTCGGCATGCCGCTGCGCCACACGGGTTTTCTGGGCGTGGCTGAGCTGCTGGGTAAAATGGCGCTTGCCAACAAGGCCATTGTGGAGCACCCGGCAACGCTGGAGGTGCGAATTTTCGGGCAGTCCAAAATGCGCGTTCTGCGAACCATCCTGGGCCATTTGGGGTTGCTGAGCCAACTAGGCTGGATGAGATTCAAGTTAGACCGCCCGGCCGCGCTTTATGGCACCGCCTCTTCGGAAGCCGGCGGCAAAGTGGTGCGTTTTCCGGTGGGCGATCCTATTGAAGTGAAAGTGGAAAAAGGCTGAAGAACTGCGAGCATGAGCATACAAGAGATTCGTGAAGAGAAATTGAGATTCGGAATTGTCGGCGCAGGAAGAATTGCGGATTCCTATCTGGCTGCATTTAAATCGACCGCAGGCGCAGCCTTGACTGCCGTTGCCGACGTGCAGGCGAGCGCGGCAAAAACCATGGCCGACAAGGCCGGATGCGCGGCCTTTGCCTGTCACCGGGATTTGCTGGCCAGCGGCCTGGTGGATGCCGTCATCATTGCCACGCCGCCCTCCACGCATGAAGAAATCTGCGTCGCTTTCCTGGAGGCCCGCATTCCGGTCTTATGCGAAAAGCCGGTGAGTCTCAGCGGCGAAAGTGCCCGCCTGATTCGCCGCAAATCCAGGGAGCACAAGACTCCTTTCACCATGGCTTCCAAGTTTCGCTACGCCGCCGACGTGGTGCGCGCCCGGAAAATAGTGGAATCCGGCATTCTGGGTGAAATCATTCTTTTCGAAAACACATTTATGTCGTTCGTGAACATGGCGCCGCGCTGGAATTCGAATGCCGATGTCAGCGGCGGCGGCGTTCTCATCGATAATGGCACGCATTCCATCGATATCATGCGCTATTTCCTCGGCCCTTTGTCCTCTATTCACGTTGTGGCCGGCATAAAGCTTCAGAAACTCGCGGTGGAAGATACCGTCCACGCCACCATTCGCGCGCAAAGCGGCGCAACCGGGCGCATCGATTTATCCTGGAGCATCAACAAGCATTGCGACGACTACATTGCCATCTATGGCTCCAAAGGCACCCTGCGCGTGGGCTGGAAAGGCTCCTATTATCGCCAGGACGGCAGCGCCGAATGGGTCCAGTTCGGCCAGGGCTATGACAAGGTTCAAGCCTTCCGCGATCAGATTGAAAATTTCTCGAAATCCGTTCAGGGATTGGAGTCCCTGCTGATTGATGCCGATGACGCGGTCGCGTCCGTGGACGTGATCCAATCCGGCTATCAGGCCCTGGCCCAGCACGCTTGGGTGCCTATACCGTTGTCCGATGACGCCAGCATTTATCATGCCGCGTGAAACGACTTACTCCGCTTGTAAGTGCAATAACTGGTACCGGGGGAACTAATTAGTTGCCAAGTAAGTTCTCTTGTTCCCGTAAAATGACATCAGAACCCAGGTATTTTTTCTTGGCATTTATCGTCTTTTGAGTGAAGTCAGTGGAATTTGGAATATGAGTCAGCCGATTAACAACAAATTGCTTTTCAGGTTTGCGGCAGCCGCGTGGCTGTTCTCCGCTATTGCCTGTTTTGGCGCTGATCTGGCGTCCTATCGTCTGGGCCCGGACGACCAGATTTCCATTCGCGTGCTGGACCTGGACAAATTGCAGCTGGACAATGATTCCGCCCCGAAAATCAACGTCAATGGCGATTTAGATCTTCCGATAATCGGCCATTTGCACGCCGAAGGCTTGACTCTGGAGCAGCTAAGAGCCGCCATCGCCTCCAAGCTAAGTAACATTCTGAATAACCCAAGTGTCAGTGTCAGCATTGTGCAATATCGCAGCCATCCTATCTCGGTTTTGGGATCCGTGCGCAACCCCGGCGTTTTCCAGGTGGCGCAAACCAAGCGCCTTCTGGAGGTGCTCTCGCTGGCCGGCGGTTTGGCGCCCGATGCCGGAGACAAAATCACAGTCAGCCGCGTGAAAAGCGCCGGCCCTCTTCCGCTGCCGAATGCCGCCGCCGATGACGCCAACGGTTACTACGTGGGAACCATCAAGGTGAAGAGCCTTATTAACGACGCCGACACCAGCTTGAACATTCCCGTGCTGGATGGCGACGTCATCGCCGTTTCCAAAGCGGAACAGTTCTATGTGATTGGCGCGGTGAAGCACGCCGGAGGATTCACCCTGGGCGATAAAAGCGCCGTTTCCATTCTTCAGGCTTTGTCGCTGGCCGAAGGCTTTGACCGCGCGGCCTCTCCCAAACAGGCGCGCCTTTTGCATGAAGAAAAGCCGGGCCAGGACCGCACCGAAACCATTGTGGATCTGAAGCCCATTCTGGCCGGAACCGCGCCGGATATTCCGTTGCACGCCAACGATATTTTATACGTCCCCACCAGCGGGATCAAAATTGCTTCGCTGCGCGCCATTGAGGCCGTGGTGCAAGTCGGTACCGGGTTCGCTGTATTTCATTAGGCCACTCCAATGTCACTCACCACAACTTATAATCGGCGCACGGCGAGCGGGGAAAATCTTCCGCTGACTCCCTATGAGCATCGACCCATTGGCACGCCCGCGCTCATCAGCGTTCCGGAAGAACCCGCCCACTTAGGCGACTACCTAAAGATAGTGGTCCAGCACTGGAAAGTGCTGCTGGCCGCAGCAGCCGCCGGCTCTTTTCTGGGACTCATGCTCACCCTAATTCAAGCGCCCAGCTTCCGTTCCAAGACCTCCATCGAAATTCAAAACATCAATGGCGACTTTCTGAACATGCGGCAGATGCGTCCCGTTTCCGACGACCAGCAAGGCAACGACGCCCTGGTCGATCTCCAGACGCAGATTGAGCTGCTGGAAAGCAACTCGCTGGCCGAAGCAACCAAGCAAGCCATGCGCCAGGCCGGCCTGCGGCGCGAATGGATGCCGTACCTGTCTCCCATGGCCCGCTGGTTCCACTTCAAAAGTTCCCTGCCCAATGACAAGGTTTTGGACCAAGTGGCCGACAGCGTGAAAGTTCGCGTGGCGGGCCAGACTCGCATCATCCAAATACAGGTGGACGCGCCGAACCCGACGCTGGCCTCCGACTTCGCCAACACTCTGGTGGCCGAATACAAATACCAGAACATCAAGTCGCGCACTCAGATGACCGAGTCAGCGGAGGAATGGACGCAAAACCAGTTAGGAAACATGCGCCACAAGCTGGAATCGTCTGAGCAGGCACTGCAGCAATACGCCGCGAAATATGGCCTGGTGTTCACCTCTGACCGGTCCACCATCTCCGACGACGGCCTGCGCCAGGTTCAGTCCGACCTGCTGCGCGCGCGCGCCGATCTGGCGGAAAAGGAGGCGCGCCGCGAACTGGCCACTTCCGCCGCAAAAGCCGACTCGCTGTCGGAAAATGAAAGAGATTCCGACTTGCGCGACCTGCGCTCGAAGCTGAACGACTTGCGCCGCCAGGAAGCCGAGTTACTCACCATCTATAAGCCCACTTATAGCGATGTGGTGAAAGTAAGAGCCCAGGCCGACGAGGTGGAGCGCGCCCTGAAGCAGGCGCAGTTGCGCGTGGTGGGACGCGTGCAGGATGAGTATAAAGAATCCACCGAGCGAGAGCAGTTGCTTGCCAGCGCCTACCAGAGCGCGCTGAACAAAGCCGTCAACGATTCCCAGGTGGCGGTTCAATACGACATATTGAAGCGCGAGGCAGACGCCAACCTGGCCGCCTACCAGGACATGCTCGCCAAGATCAAGGAACTGAGCCTTGCGGCCGCATTTCGCACCAGCAACGTTCGCATTGTGGATTCGGCAGAGCCGCCGCTGCATCCGCGAACTCCGCTATTGCCCTTAAACGTGGCCTTGGGCTTGTTCTCCGGTCTCACCGTCGCCCTCTGCTACGTGCTATTTTCCGAGCGAAACAATAACAGCCTCCGGCATCCGGGCGAAGCAACCATGCGCCTCGGCATTGCCGAGTTAGCCGCTATACCCACGCTGTCGGCTGGCTTTGCTGACTTCATTCCCTTGGCTGCTCCCAAAAATCCGAATGAACTGGACGGCTCTCTCACCGTCATCCAGGACACCACCCTGGATGACGACGTCCCCACCACAGATGCGTTCCGCACGCTGCTGACCTCCATTATGTTTGCCGGCGGCAGCGGCCATCAGCCGAAGGTGGTGGTTATCACCAGCGTGGCCGCGCAGGAAGGCAAAACCACTGTGGCCAGCAATCTGGCCATCGCATTGGCGCGCGCCGGCAAGCGCGTTCTGCTGGTGGATGGCGACTTGCGTCATCCCAGCCTGCATAACCGGTTCTCCGTTCCCAACATGATCGGCCTGGGCAATCTTCTCCAGGCTGGCTGCGACGCCACCGATGCCCAGTTCGCCGTGCTTCCCACGTCAGTCACCAGGCTGAGCGTGCTGCCCAGCGGATCCTTCACCGCCTCTCCGGCCGACCTGCTGTTCCAGCCCAATCTGCTGGCTCTTATGGATTCTTACCGCCAGCACTTCGACATGATTGTTATCGATTCAGCTCCGCTGGTTGGCCTTCCCGACGCCCGCCTTCTGGGCCGCGCCTCCGATGGAGTGGTGCTGGTGGCCAGAGCCAACAAAACTCCCAGATCCGCCATAGTCACTGCGTGCCACCGGCTGGGGCTCGATCACAGCCGTGTCCTGGGCATTGTGTTGAATGACTGGAAAGGATATCACTCCCCTTATCCGGTGAGTTAGGCACTTATGTCTCTTGCAATGGCGTCAGACACCAACGATATTTTCCCCATCGACCTCTCACGGCCCGACAGCCGCGAGTTAGTGCGCGGTCGCAGCCGCTTTGTGGAACTATTGTGGATACTGATCGGCGCTCCCATCCTTGCCTCCAGAGTCATGCTCTCGGCCAGTGTCCGCTCGGCGATCTTGCGCCTGTTCGGCGCAAAAATCGGCAAACAGATGTACATGAAGCCGGGAGTGCGCGTGAAATTCCCCTGGTATCTCACCGTGGGTGATTACTGCTGGATTGGCGAGGATGTCTGGATTGATAATCTCGCGCCGGTCTCCATTGGCTCCCATGTGTGCGTCTCGCAAGGCGCTTATCTGTGCACGGGAAATCATGACTGGTCAAAGCCGAATCTGAAGCTGTTCACGCGTCCCATAACTCTCGAAAGAGGCTGCTGGGTGGGCGCCAGGACTTTGGTTGGCCCCGGAGTCACTGTCAAGGAGGGCGCAATCTTGACGGCTGGCGGCGTTGCCACGAAAGACCTCCAGGCATTTGGAATCTATTCGGGAAACCCAGCCGTTTTCGTCAAGCGGCGGGTGGTCAAGGTTTCTTAGCATGGAAATCGTTCTTATATCACCTGTGTCCCCATTTGACCCGCGCGACGGGCACCGCCTGGCCGTCCTCAGTGACGTTCATGCGCTTCTCGATAACCGCCTTGACCTCGGATTGGTCGCTTTTACTTATGAAGGCGAGAGCGACACCATGCCAAATCTCTGCCCAACGGTGAAGATAGCGGCCCGCAAGGGAGGGTTCGCCTCGCGTTTTTCGCGCAGCCTGCTGAAAAATCTGCCGCCCACGGCCGAGCGGCTTTACAGCGGCCACGCGCGCGCCACCTTGCGCAGCGCGTTGCGCCAGTGGAAGCCGCGCATTGTCATCATTGACGACACCTCCGTTTCCGGTTATATCTCCGACGTCCGCCAGGTTCTGCCCGCCGCCAAAGTGGTTCTGCGCTCGCACAATGTCATGCACGATGTCAGAACCGAGCAATGGAATCGAGCCAGCGGCCCCAGCCGCGCCGCCATTGCCTTTGACCGCAATAAGTACATTGAAATGGAGCGCGCGGCTATCCAGTCCAGCGACCGGCATTGGGCCATCACTCCGGCCGACGCCTGGAGAATGCATGAGTTATACAGCCGTCCCGGCCAATGCCTCACGGTATCCGTGCCGTTTGAGAGATATCAGTCGCTGCCGTCGGATCAGGGGCGAAGCAATGCGTTCGCGCATGTGGGATCGCTCGATTTTCGCCGCAGAGATGACTTGAGTCATTTCCTGGATCATAGTTGGCCCCGCATCCTGGAGGCTGACAAGAATGCTTCGCTGACTCTGGCCGGAGACCTGAAGGGCGACCCGATTCCCGCCCGCAACGTCAGCTATGCCGGACGCGTCGCAAATGATGCAGACATTTATGGCCGCGCCCGCTTTGCTCTCAATTTTCAGTCCAGTCCCGGAGGCGTCAAGCTGAAGACGCTCACCTCGCTGGCGGCGGGGCGAACGCTTTTAAGCACGCGCGAAGGGGTGCAAGGTATCGATATCAATTGTGGATCTGAGTTTTTCGACATGGAACGCTTTCTGCAGCGGAGCGATCTGCAGTCCATTTTGAGTGATGTGCGGGCCACTCAGTCGGTGGCCGATGCCGGCCGTCAATATGTGGCGGAGCGTCATTCGCGGCAGGCAGTTGCCCGGCAGCTTTTAAATCTTATAGAGGGAATCTGAACTCCGAAGACTTGCCTCGGATTTACCAACGCATGAAAATTTTCGTCCACGACTTTGCTGGCCACCCGTTTCAGATTCAACTCAGCAATGAGCTGGCTCGCCGCGGTCATTCTGTTGTTCACGCTTATTTTGCCGATATTCCCGGCCCCAAGGGCAAATTCAGCGGGAACGGGCAATTGCCGAATCTGCGGGTGGAACCCATCCACGTAAAGCGCCCTTTCGCGGCCTATTCTTACTTTCAGCGGATGATTACTCATCGCGAATACGCGGGCATTCTCGCGTCGAGAATCCGAGAATTTGAGCCGGATGTCGTGCTTTCCGGCAACACGCCAACCGACGCGCAGTATCTGCTGAACCGCGAATGCAAGCGGCGCAACATTCGCTTTATTCACTGGATGCAGGATTTTTACGCCCTTGCCCTGGAAGCCTTGCTGACCCGCAAACTGGGCGCGGGCGGCGGCAAACTCTGCGCCTTGCCGTTTCACCTTCTGGAGCGGAAAATATTCAAAAGCTCCGATGCCGTGGTCTACATCTCCGATGACTTTGCGGCTTACGCTGCCAAGCAGAATTACTCGCCTAACAGAAGCGTTGTGATTGAAAACTGGGCCAGCCTGGACGATCTGCCGGTGCGCCCCAAGAATAATCGCTGGGCGCGCGAGAACGGCCTGCACGACAAGTTTGTCTTCCTCTATTCGGGAACCATGGGATTGAAGCACAATCCGAACACCCTGCTGCAACTGGCGCGGCGCTTTCAATCTTGTGATGAGGTGCGAGTTGTTCTTGTCTCTCAAGGAATTGGCCGTGATTTTCTGGAGGAAGCCAAGAAAAAAGAGCAGCTTGACAACCTCGTGCTTCTCGATTTCCAGCCTTACGGGCTGCTCCCGGACGTGTTAGCCAGCGCGGATGTGCTGCTGGCCAGCGTGGAGCCCGATGCCGGATCGTTCTGTGTTCCGTCCAAGATTCTGAGCTACATGTGCTCAGAACGGCCCATACTGATGTCGGTGTCTCCGCAAAACCTGGCGGCGCGCATTGTCGCCAAGTCAGATGCCGGCTTTGTCACCGCTCCCGGCGATGACCAGGGATTCATGAACAAGGCGCTTGAGCTTTACGAGGACCGCAAGCGCTGGCGGGAATTGGCGCGGAACGCGCGCCGCTACGCGGAATCCACTTTCGACATCGACCAAATCGGCAGCATTTTTGAAGCAGTGTTGCGCGGCGAAGGAGAAGAAATGACAGCCGTCTCCGCGCCCGTTCCCATGCGGACTTCTTCCTAACTTGCATCGCCTGATTCGCTTCTTTTCGCTGGCGGTGATGACTCAGGTCATCTTGATGCTGAGCCAGTTGATTCTGCTCCCCATTCAAGTGCGCCTCTGGGGGCAAGGCGAGACTGCTCTCTGGTATTCGGCCCTGGCGCTGGCCACCATGACTTACTTCGTCGATTGCGGCCTTCGCACGGCCGGCCACGCGGAACTGCTCAAGGCAAACTCTAGCCCATCCGATTTCGCGTCCCAGCGGCTTCACTTCCGCCAAATCTGGACCGGAATTAGGATTCTGATTCTGCTGGTGACGCTCCTGTTGGTAGCCGGCGATTTTCTAGCTTCCTGGATCTGGAAATCACGAGGTTACTCTCCGTGGCACGCGTTGCTGATTGCTGCCTGCGCCATCGAGACGGTACTCATCATTCGAATTACTTACCTGGACTCGCTGGGCCGCTATGCGGGCGCAGAGGCTAGTTACTTTTGCTTTGCCGTTCTGCGCCTGGGCCTGTCCATTCCGGCGCTGCTGGTCTTTCATTGGAAAGCTGCCGGGCTGGCATCCATCTATCTGCTGACGGCTGTCAGCGCGCTCGTCATCCAAGGCGTCTGGCTGTGCCGGACCACTCCCCTGCTCCAGCTTACTGACAAGCTGACGCCCATTTCCTGGAAGGCGCTTTCGCTAGCTCGTCATACCGTTGCCGAGCCTATCGCCAACTGGGTGCGGCTTAGCTTGCCGGTCTTGGTGATCGGCCAGATTGCCGCGCCCATGGCTGTCACTACCTATGTTGGTTTGCGCGCGGTGTTCGGCGCAGGCCGGACCACCGTGCAGCAATTGGCGAGGGTCGCGTCGGTTGAGGTTCTGAAAGCGCGCGCGCAGGGCCCGTTGACGCTGCGCGCGGACAAGCTGCTGAGTTTGTTTACTGCGCTTGCCATCTGTTTCGGAACCGCGGTCAGCCTGTTTGTGGTGATTGACAACCTGCGGCTTTTGGGCCTTTGGCTGAAGCACTTTGACCTTGTGCTGTTCCAGCAGGTGGCGCTGGCATTTGCCTTGACCGCTCCTTTTTTCGCTTACCAAATTCCCATGAACCTGATGTTCCGCATGGGTGATTTGGCGCGCGTGGCCCGGCGTCATTATGGCTTTGTCGCTTATTCGCTGGCGTTTGGATGTGTTGCTGTCTTTGCAAGGTCACTGCCGCTGTACTTAGGCATGCTGGTCTGCGCGGAAGCGCTGCTCTCTATCACGTTCTTTGCGGCCGTTAACGCGCGCATCATTCGCTTGCCGGTCCTTGCCTGCCTGATCATTTTTGCGTGCTGGCTGGCTGCCCGCCATAATGTGGGAGGATGGTTCGTTCATAATGGCTAACAAAATCCTCCTCCAGAATACTTGGCTGGCCGATGGCGCCGGATCTCCCTTGCGCCAAGCCGATCTGCTGATGGAAGGAAATCTGATCGCGGAGATGGGGCCCGGCCTGGAATCAGGCGATGCAAAACAGATTGACTGCCAAGGCTTGGTGATCGCGCCGGGATTTATTGACGCTCACAGCCACTCAGATCTTCAAGTTCTTTATAACAAGCCCGAGAAAATACGCCAGGGCGTGACGTCGGAAGTGGTGGGCAACTGCGGCTTTTCGCCTTATCCCAACGCGCACGCCGGCGAATTGCATGAGTTTGGCAATGGCATTTTGTATGGCGATGGAGAGTGGGGATGGAAGTCAGCCTCCGATTATCTTCTGGCCATTCATGAGCACGCGAAACTGGCTTCGGTTGCCTCGCTGGTCGGGCACGGCAGCCTGCGCATCGCGCACGCCGGACTGACGCAAGGCCCGGTGGAGGAAGCTACCCTCGCGGCCATGGAAGGGACTCTGGATGACGCCCTGGCGCAAGGGGCCACGGGTTTTTCCACCGGCCTGATGTACGCTCCCGGCTCCAGCGCCCCGCGCGAGGAGTTAGTGCGATTGTGCAAAGTGGTCGCCAAGCGCGACAAAATCTACTGCACTCACATGCGGGATTATTCCACCAATCTTCTGGAAGCACTGGATGAGCAGATTGACTTGGCCCGAAGCGCGGAGTGCAAGCTTCAGATTTCTCATCTTCAGACAGTGGGGCGTGATAACTGGAAGCTGAATGCATTGGCATTGGAACGCATCGAATCCGCCCGCAACAGCGGCGTGGACATCATGTTTGATTGCTACCCCTACGTGGCGGGAAGCACGGTGCTGACTCAATTGCTGCCGCAGTGGGCGCTGGATGGCGGCATCCCGAAATTGTCGGAACGGCTTTCGGACGCTGGCGCTCGGCGCGAAATTGAAAAGCAGATTATGGACAAAATGGTGCATGAATGGAGCGATATCTTCATCAGCGCCGTTGATTCGCAAGCCAACGCCAGCGCCGTGGGCAAGTCGCTGGCCGAGATATCGGCGGAGCGCGGTGACAGCCCTCTAAACGTGGCGTTTCGCTTGCTTTTGGAGGAACAAGGCAAGGTCAACATGCTTCAGTTCAACCAGAGCGAGGAGAATTTGCGCGCCAACCTGGCGCATCCGCTATCCATCATTATCAGCGATGGCTTCTATGTCAAAGGCAAGCCGCATCCGCGCCTGCACGGCACGTTCCCGGAACTTCTGGGGAATGTTTGCCGGGATAAGGGATGGCTCACTTTGCCTGATGCTATCCATAAGGTGACTGGTTCGCCCGCCGCCCGGTTTGCCATGAAAGGCCGGGGATTGCTGAAGCCTGGTTACCGTGCCGACCTGACTATTTTTGACCAGTCCACCATTCGCAGTAACTCCACCTATAAAGACCCTGAGTTAGATCCGGCCGGCATCCTCGCGGTCTTCCGCGAAGGCAAGGCGCTTTGGGCGGACGATCCTCGGTTTCCCGTGAATTGAGACAGGCATGTACCTGTTCCGCATCTTCTATTCATTGCTGCCGCTTCGCAATCCAATTGGCTTTGGCGCTGTTGACCTGATCATTCTCGGAATCGCCCTGCTGATGGTTGTTCTGCTGGTAGCAAAAGCGTGGCTTGCTCCCTATATCCACCGATATGCCGGCAAGACCATGCCATGCATGGTGTTTTTCTTTTTGTCCACCATCCTGCTGCGAACGGCCTTTCCAGTTCCTATTCCGAGCGGCGCCGACGACTTTGGATATCTCTTGCTGGGAGACACTTTGGCGCATTTTCGGCTGGCGAATCCGCCGCATGCGCTGCCTCAATTTTTCGAATCCGTGTTCGTACTCCAGCAGCCGACTTATGCGTCTATTTACCCGCTGGGACAGGGCTTGGTGCTGGCGGCGGGACAGTTACTCGGCAATGCATGGCTGGGTGTCTTGCTGTCAGGCGCGGTATTTTGCAGCCTTTGTTACTGGATGCTGCGGGCCTGGGTCGCGCCTATCTGGGCGTTTGCCGGAGGAATGCTGGCTGTCATCCAATTCGGCCCGCTGAACCCATGGATGAATAGCTATTGGGGCGGCTATGTTTCCGCCATTGCAGGATGCCTGGTGTTTGGGTCTTTACCTCGCCGCAACAGCTTGCTTCTGGGACTTGGATTGGCGCTTCAGATGATCTGCAGGCCGTTTGAAAGCGTTTTTCTTTTTGCGGCTGTTGCGATTTATCTCGCATTCAATCTCCGAAAATTGAGATTCATTCTCGGAGCGGCTGCCATGGTGTTACTCGCACTCGGATTGACAGCTTTTCAAAACAAGGCAGTTACTAACTCTTGGCTCAGGATGCCATATGTCCTGAGCCGATATCAATATGGAGTTCCTACTACACTGACTTTTCAGCCGAATCCGATTCCTCATCGCCCTCTGACACAGGAACAGGAACTCGATTATAAAGCTCAGGCAGCCATACACGATTCGGCTGGCGGCTATCTCCAGCGCCTTTCCTATCGTTTTCGCTATCTGCGATTCTTTCTGCTCCCGCCGCTCTACATTGCCGCGGTCGCGTTCATTCCCAGCCTGCGGCAGCGGCGTTATCTATGGGTTGCCGGGGTTGTCATTCTGTTTGCGCTGGGATCAAACTTCTATCCCTACTTTTACCCGCATTACATTGCAGCCGTCACCTGCCTGCTGCTGCTTGTTGCGGCGCAAGGGCTTTCCAGGCTCAACTATTCGTCGCGGTCCATCCTGGTGGTGCTCAGTGCGGCATCGTTCGTGTTCTGGCTCGCCTTCTATCCTCGACTTTCCGATTATCAAAGCTGGAACTACCTCAACGAAGGCGATCCGCAGGGCCGCGCCGGCGTGGCCAGCCAGTTGCTCCATTCTCCCGGCCGCCAGCTCGTATTTGTTCACTACGCGCCTTATCACCGGTTTGAGGAATGGGTTCACAACGGCGCCGACATCGACCACCAGCAAACCATATGGGCGAACGATTTGGGCGCGGATGAGAACCAGAAATTGCTAAGTTACTATCCAGACAGAAAAGCCTGGCTGCTGGAGCCCGACGTTCACCCGCCGGCTTTGGCTCCGTATCTGCCAGTACACTGAAATTGCTTGAATGCCGCCAGTTCGATTATCCATTCTGATTCCCGTCTACAATGAGGCGCACTCCATTCGGGCCGTGCTGAATCGAGTTACCGCCGCAGCGACTCAGGTGCCGACCGAATTGATTGTGGTGGATGACGGCTCGCGTGATTTGTCCTGCCAGGAAGTGGAGGCTTTTGCCCAGGATCACCCGGAAGTTTTGCTGACTTTGCTGAAGCATCCACAAAATGCCGGCAAAGGCGCGGCCGTCCGCACCGCGCTGGCCCAAGCGAAAGGCGAATTTTGCATTATTCAGGATGCCGATTTCGAATACGACCCGGCGGATTATCCAAAGCTTCTTGCGCCGCTGCTGTCTGGCGAGGTCGATGTGGTGATGGGATCAAGATTCATGAGCCATGCGGCGCGCAGGCCTTTGGGCTTTTGGCAGGCCGTCGCCAACCGCGTGCTGAGCGGGCTGGCTGGCATGATGTCTGGAGTTGAGATATCCGATGTCGAGACCGGCTACAAAGCGTTTCGAACCTCACTGGGCAAGACCGTTCCGCTGCGCAGCAATCGTTTTGGCCTTGATCCGGAATTGATTATTCAGTTTGCCCGGCGGCATGCGAGTTTCATGGAGGTGCCCATCTCCTACCAGGGGCGAACAGCGGAACAGGGAAAAAAGATTGGAGTTTCCGACGCGTTCTCCGGCATGGCCACCATTATTCGGACCCGGCTGTTTAGCGCGTCGCACACCGATCCCGCCGCTGACATGCTGGAAGCCATGTCGGGCGCCAGAAATTTTAACCGCTGGATGGCCGACACCATCTCACCCTGGGTCAGAGGCGATGCCATTGAGTTAGGCGCGGGCATCGGCAATCTGACCGTGATGCTGGCAAACAAATGCCGGAGCTATCTGGCCACCGACACCGACCCGGATCATCTTTCAGAACTGCGCTCCAGAACAGCTTACCTTCCCAAGGTGAAACTCGGAATGTGCGAGTTATCCAGCTCCAGCGACATGGCGCCTCTCAAAGATACCGCCGACACCGTCATTTGCCTGAATGTGCTGGAGCATGTGGCTGACGATGTGTCGGGCCTCAATAACATATATGAATGCCTGCGTCCTGGCGGGGTCGCCATCATTCTGGTCCCGCAAGGGCAATCGGCATTCGGGAGCCTGGATGAAGTGCTGGAGCATAAGCGCCGCTATAGTGAGCAGGAGCTGCGGCGGAAAATGTCGGATGCCGGTCTTGAGGTGAAGCACCTGATTGAGTTCAACCGCGCCACCTGGCCGGGATGGTATTTGAACAGCAAAATCCTGCGCAGGCGGACGCTGAGCCGGTTCCAGCTCACCTGCTTTGATATGTCGGTCCCGCTGTGGCGGCGAATAGACCGCGCGTTGCCGTGGCCGCCCACTTCCTTGATTGCCATTGGAATCGCAACCGGCAAGGAACATGCCACCCAATAGCCCGGTTGGCTTTGCGCCGGCCGATTGGGTGCTGCTGCTTCTGGCGGCGGTCTTTCTGCTGGGGGCTTTCCTGTGGCGGCCTTCGGTGCAGCGCGTCTTCCACGCGCTGGCTGAGAGAAAGCGCGCTTGCTTTCTATTCTTCTTCGGCGCTCCTATTTTGCTGCGCCTCTTGCTGCTGCCGAATCATCCGGTTCCAACGCCGGACATCTATGACGAATTCAGCCATTTGCTTTTGGCGGACACGCTGCTGCATGGGCGATTGGCCAATCCGCCGCATCCCTTCCATCAGTTTTTTGAGACGTTCTTTGTTTTGCAGCAGCCCACTTACAGCTCCATTTATCCGTGCGGAATCGGCTTGGCGCTGGCGTTCGGGCGTCTGGTGTCCGGCATTCCGTGGACCGGCATGCTGCTGGTCTCGGGCGCGTTGTGCGCCAGTTGTTACTGGATGCTGCGCGGCTGGGTGACGCCGGCATGGGCATTTCTGGGAGCGGTCTTCGCGGTGATCCAGTTTGGCCCGCTGTGCCAGTGGACCAATTCGTATTGGGGAGGGTCGCTGGCGGCAACGGGCGGCTGCCTGGTTTTTGGAGCGCTGCCGCGGCTGCGCGCGCAAGGGCGCGCGCAGGACGCGATATTGCTGGGCGCGGGATTTGGAATTCACATGCTCAGCCGGCAATTTGAGTCTGTCTTTCTGCTGCTGGCGGTGGCGCTTTTTCTTTTGCCGCGCGTGCCGCGTTCAACTGTGTTCGCAGCGCTGCCGATATTGCCGGTGGTTGCGCTGATCCTGGCTCAGAACCACGCTGTCACGCATAGCTGGACCATGCTTCCTGAACAGCTCAGCCAGTATCAATATGGCGTCCCCACGTCGCTGACCATTGAGCCGAATCCCGTGCCGCACATTCCTTTGACACCGCAACAAGAGCTGGATTACCGCGCGCAGGCGCTGATGCATGGGTCCGGCGGCGATTCCCTTTTGAAATTCATGCTGCGGCTGGAATACCGGGTGCGCCTGTACCGCTTCTTCTTTCTGCCTCCGCTCTACATTGCCTTGGCGGCGTTTTTGTTTTCGTTGCGCGATGCGGACATGCGCTGGGTGGCGCTGACGCTGGCGATCTTCGCGTTGGGCACCAATCTCTTTCCGTACCTGCTGGACCACTATTTGGCCGCCGTCACCTGCCTGTTCGTGCTGGTGTCAATTATCGGTTTGCAGCAGATTAACAGAGTGAAGATTGGCCAGGAGATATCGCTGGTTCTGATTGTTCTGTGTCTGGCGGAATTCTGCGGCTGGTATGCGCTGCACCTGTTTGAAACGCCGGAGGTTTACCCCATTCTCCAGTTCGAAACTTGGGATTCCATTAACCACCAGAACCCGCAGCGGCGCATTGATGTGGCGAGACGCCTGGCCCAGATGAACGGGCCGCTGCTGGTGTTCATCCGCTACTCCAGCCGGCATATTTATCAGAATGAGTGGGTCTGGAATCAGGCCGATATCGACGGTTCGCGGATTGTGTTTGCGCGTGATTTGGGCGCGGATGAGGATCAAAAGCTAATCCAGTATTACCCGAACCGGCGGGTGCTGGTCTTAGACCCTGACGTTGCTATTCCTCAACTCTCTGACTACCAAGGAAAATAGAGGCTAAGGTTCTGAAGGGCACGCGCCGATGAATAAGGCATGCACCTGAATAATATTCCCTCGCAGTACGGCAGCTACACGGATCCGATTCTGAATAACTCCGTGCAGGCGGACGTGCTGACGTCGACCACCACGAACGGTTCCAGCGGTTTTTCAGCATCGAAGCAGAGCGCCGACAGCAGCCAGCTTTCGCCGCTGGCGCAAATCGTCAGCGCGCTGCAACTGCTGCAGGAAAACAACCGAAGCCAGTATCAGCAAGTGACTCAAAACATTGCCAATAACCTGGGAACTGCGGCGCAGACGGCGAGCGCTACCGGTGAAACGGCGGCGGCCAAGCAGCTTAACCAATTGGCGACGGATTTCACCACCGCATCGGTCAGCGGAGAACTGCCAAATCTTCAAGACTTGGCGAACACAATCGGCGGGCAGTATCAGACGCCAGCGGCGGCGGATTCAGAAGATCGCTGGAGTTTCACCAGCACATCGCCGCCGGTTTTGACGACAAATCCGGCGCTGAATCCGGTGACGATTATTTTGAACACGCTTTCCAGTTCAGGAAAACTGAGCGCGGTCGCTGGGTAAGAAAATTCTGGCGGTGAGGGTGAGATTCGAACTCACGGAACCCGTAAAGGTTCAACGGTTTTCGAGACCGCCGCATTCGACCACTCTGCCACCTCACCGAGGTCTCATTTCAGAATAACCCATCTATCTTCTGACCAGCTTGCCTCCGGTTAAATCGCGCATCCAGGGCCATTCGTAGGAACGGCTTTCGCAGTGTCTGCAGCGCACGGGCTTGGCTTTGATCAGCAGGGCGAAGAAATCGGTCCAGCGTTTTTGCGAATCACGCATGTCTTTGGATCGGCAGGTAGGGCACATTTTGTTTGTCTCCTGCGTGAGTAGTGGGGCGCGAAAGAAGGCTTTCGCATAGGGAATGTCTTTGCGGAAAATTCCGTTTTGGACTATGTGGTCACGAGGTTATAGACCAGCACGGCAGTCAGGAGAATCATGATGATAGCCGTGCCCCAGGCAATGTAGTTCTGCCAGGTCTTGTTTTTGAACGTGCCCATCAGGCGCGGGCGATTAACCAGCAGCAGCATGTAGACCAGCACGAACGGAAGCAGGATGCCGTTGGCCACCTGGGAGAACAGAATGAACTTGAGCAGCGGCAGATGGGGAATCAGCACGAAGGCCGCGCCGCCCAGAATCAGCAGCGTGTAGAGCCAGTAAAATATGGGCGCTTCGGAGAAGCGCTTGTCGATGCCGGATTCAAAACCCAGGCCTTCGCAGATGTTGTAGGAAGTCGCCAGCGGGAGAATGGCGGCGGATAATAGCGACGCGTTGACCAGCCCGACGGCGAACAGGATGGCGGCAAATTTGCCGGCGAACGGCACCAAGGCGGCGGCGGCTTGCGCGGCGTCGCTAATGTCGTGATGGCTGGAATGATAAATAGTCGCGCCGCAGGCCACGACAATGAAAAAAGCAATCACGTCGGTGACGATGCAGCCGACAATCACGTCCAGGCGGCACAAGCCGTAATGGCGCGTGTCGACGCCTTTTTCCACCACGGCCGCCTGCAGGTAAAACTGCATCCAGGGCGTGATGGTGGTGCCGATGAGGCCGACGATCAGGATGATGTAGTTCGGATCGCTGCTGAAGGTGGGAATAAACGTCTGCTTCAGCGCCAGGTCCCAGTTCGGTTTGGCGAAGAAGGCGGAAATGGGATAGGTGAAGTAGATCAGCGACGCAAGAATCAGGATGCGCTCCACCTTCTTGTATTTGCCGCGCACAATCAGCGTCCAAACCAGCCCCGCGCCGGCGGGCACCACCAGATATTTGCTGATGCCGAAGATGCCCATGCCCGAGGCCAGGCCGGCAAATTCAGAAATGATGTTGCCGAAATCGGCCACGCCCAGCACCAGCATGGTGAAGAAGGTCGCGCGCAGGCCGAATTCTTCGCGAATCAAATCCGACAGGCCTTTGCCGGTCACTGCGCCCATGCGCGCGGCCATTTCCTGAATGACAATCAGCGCGATGGTGGTGGGGATCAGCGTCCACAAAAGCTGGTAGCCATACTGCGCGCCGGCCTGCGAATAGGTGAGAATGCCGCCGGGATCGTTATCCACGTTGGCGGTGATGAAGCCCGGTCCCAACACGGCCAGGAACGCGATCAGGCGCGCGCTGATCAGGGTAAAGGGCGAGCGTCTTCGGACAACAGTCTGGCTCATGCGCTACCAGCCGGGCGAAATACGAGGACAGTCACCTGTGTCCACTCAGCGGATTTCCGGTTAGGGGAAGAGCTTCTGTTGGGGACACAGGTGACTGTCCCCGCATTTCGCCGGGTTTGGTGTATTTTTCCAGCCAACTGATGACGGTGGCGTACCAGAATCGGCTGTTTTGCGGCTTCAAAATCCAGTGGCCTTCGTCGGGAAACAAGACCAGCTTCGAAGGCACGTGGCGTTCCTGCAGCGCGGTGAACAGTTCCTGGCTCTGGCCGATGGGGACGCGGTAATCCAGCTCGCCCTGCGTGATCAGCGTGGGCGTTTTGAAGTTGCCGACAAACATGTTGGGCGACCACTGGTCGTAGTCTGAATCCTTTTCCCAGGGAAAGCCTTTGAATTCCCATTTGACGAACCAGAGTTCGTCGGTGGTGCCGGCTTCGCTGCGCAGGTCATAGACGCCGGCATGCGAGACAAGGGCTTTGAAGGGATGGTTGTGGCCCAAAATCCAATCGATCATGTAGCCGCCATAGGATCCGCCAGCCGCGACCATGCGGGTTTTGTCCACGTAAGGCAGCGTGCCCATGTTGTCGGCGACGGCCATGATGTCGGCGTAGGGCTTGCCGCCCCAATTGCCGCTGACGGAATCGGTGAATGCTTGTCCGTAGCCGATGGAGCCGTGCGGGTTGGGCATGACGACGACGAAACCGGCGGCGGCGAAAACCTGCGCGTTCCAGCGATAGCTCCAGCTTTCGCCCCACGCGCCTTGCGGGCCGCCGTGAATCAGGAAGAGGACGGGATATTTTTTCGCCGGATCGAAGTCGGGCGGCTTGACCAGGAAGCTCTGAATTTTCGCGCCGTCGGAGCCGTCGAACTCCAGTTTTTCCAGCGGCGTCAGCGCATAGGCCGCCATGGTGGCGTCGTTGAAGCGGGAAAGCTGGATGCTGTTGCCGCCTTTGGACGTGACCATTTTCACTTCGGGCGGGGCCGAACCGCTTTGCTCCAGGTACACCAGAACCTTGTCGTCCTGGGAGAACTGAATGGAGCTGACGGAGGTGGAGCCTTCGACGATGGTTCGCACTTCGCCGCCGTTGATGTTGGCCATCAGCAGCGGGACCACGCCGTGATCTTCCACGGTAAAGAAGATGCGCTTGGAATCGGCCGACCATTCGAATTCCTGCACCCAGCGGTCCAACTGATCGGCCACGGTGTGGGTCTCGCCGGAGGCCAGATTCAGAACGGCCAGCCGCCAGTAATCACTTTCAAAGCCGGCACGGAGCTGGGTGCGGTAGGCGATGTTTTTGCCGTCGGGCGAGAAGAGCGGGGCCTCGTCCGCGCCGGGATTGGTGGTGAGTTTGCGCGCCTCGCCGCCCGCGGCGTCCACCAGATAAAGGTCGGAATTGGTGCTGGTGGACAGGTCGGCGTCCGTGTTGGCGACGTAGGCAACTTGGACGCTGTCGGGTGAAAAGGTGTAGCCGTCCATGCCGCCGAGCGAAAACGGCGGGGTGTCGCGATTGCCGGGGGTGAGATCCAGCGCCTTGAAAGCGTTGTTCAAAGTTTGAATCATCAGGTGGCGGCGGGTTTTGCCTTCATATTCGGTCCAATGGCGGTAAAGGAGCGAGGTGTAGACGCGGGCATTCATCTTGGCGGACAGGTCTCGGTCGTGATTGGTCTTGTTGCAGGCGACATCATATTCGACGCCGGCTTTGGAATTGGGCGGCTCGCAATTTGGATAGACGTCGCTGGTGAACAGGATCAACTGGCCGTCGGGCGAAACGGTGACGCCGTCTGCGCCGGTGGGCAGCGAGGTGACGGGCCGGGCGTCGGTGCCGTCGGCGTTTTCAGACCAGATTTGGGTGAGACCGGCGGTATAGGCCGGAGTCGGGCGATTGGAGACGAAGAAGATGCGCTTGGAATCGGGCGCCCAGCGCGGGCGCGTGTTCATGGTGCCTTCGGACGTCACTTTGAGCGGAATGCCGCCGGCCGCGGGCACGATATAAATTTGCGTGGGCCTGGTGTTGCTTGGCATGTCCACGGTTTGGGCGGTGAAGGCGACCAATTTGCCGTCGGGCGAAAGCTGGGGATCGTCAACGCGCACCAGTTGCATCATGGCGTCGAAGGTGAAGGGAGCGCGCGCGGCCCAGGCAGGAATCGTCAGAAAATTTACAAGCAGAAGGCTTAGGGCGGCAACACGCATGCTGATTATTGTAAATGGAAGACGCTTGTTAACATACAGAAGCGCAAATGATTCGAACGTATCGCGGAGTGATGCCTCAGATTGCCGCCTCCGCTTATATAGATTCCAGTGCCCAGATTATTGGCGATGTGGTGATTGGCGAACGGACCAGCGTGTGGCCCAACGTGGCCATTCGCGGCGATGTCAATTACATCCGCATCGGCGAGGAAACCAGCATTCAGGACAACACGGTGGTGCATGTGGACCGCAAGGTGTTTCCGTGCCTGATTGGCAACCGGGTGACGGTGGGGCACGCGGCGGTGCTGCATGGGTGCGAGGTGGCGGACGATGTTTTGATTGGCATTGGCGCGATTGTTTTGAACGGCGCGAAGATCGGCAGCGGGGCCATTGTGGCGGCTGGGGCGCTGGTGCCGGAAGGCATGGAAGTGCCGGCCAACACGCTGGTGATGGGCACGCCCGCAAAGGTGAAGCGCGCGGTGACGCCGGAAGAGCAGGAGCGGTTCAAGGGCAACTGCGAGAACTATGTGCGTCTGGCGGCGATATATAAGGAAGAACAAGTTTGATTACAAGCGTTAAGGGGATGCGCGACATTCTGCCGCCGTCCAGCGCGGTCTGGAACCAGGTGGAAGCGGCCGCGCGCAAGATTTTCGCGCGCTTTCATTACCAGGAGATTCGCACGCCCATTCTGGAAGAGACGGCGCTGTTCGCGCGCGGCGTGGGCGAAGAGACCGATATTGTCAGCAAAGAGATGTACACGTTTGAGGACCGCGATGGCAGTTCGCTGACGCTGCGGCCGGAGAACACGGCGTCGGTGCTGCGGTCTTATATTGAGCACCGGCTGGACCAGAACGCGGGCCTGCAGAAGCTTTATTACATGGGCCCCATGTTCCGGCGCGAACGTCCGCAAAAAGGGCGGTACCGGCAGTTCTTCCAGATTGGCGCGGAAGCGATTGGGTCTGACTCGCCGGCGGTGGACGCGGAAGTGATTGAGATGGTGGTGGCGCTGCTGACGGAGGTGGGAATCAGCGGGTTTGAGCTGCTGATCAATTCGGTTGGGTCGAAGGAATCGCGCGCCAAATACAACGAGGCGCTGCGCGAGGAACTGAAGGAAGTTGCGCCGAAGATGTGTTCCGATTGCCAGCGCCGGGCGGTGACGAATCCGCTGCGCGTGCTGGATTGCAAGGTGCCGGAAGACCAGCCGATGATTGAGAAGCTGCCGTCGATCTTGAGTTTTCTGAACCATCAGGATGCGGAGCACTTCGCGCGGGTGCGCGAGTTTCTGGATGACCGGCAGATTTCGTATAAAGTGCAGCCGCGGCTGGTGCGCGGTTTGGATTACTATGCGCGCACCACGTTTGAGATTACGCATGGGGCGCTGGGCGCGCAGAATGCGATTCTGGGCGGCGGACGGTATGACGGGCTGGCGGAGAATTTGGGATCGAAGGTGGCTGCGCCGGGGATTGGGTTTTCGATTGGCGAAGACCGGCTGGTGATGGCAGTGGAAGAGGGCCGGACGATTCAGGCTAAGCCGCTGGACCTTTATATTGCTCCGATGGGCGATAACGCGCTGCGGCATTGCGCGGTGCTGGCGGGCGAGATTCGGCGGCTGGATTTATCGGTGGAAGTGGGCACGGACCGGAAGCTGAAGCGCATGCTGGAACTGGCGAATAAGCTGGAGGCGCGGTTTACCTTGATTGTGGGCGATAACGAGATTCTGGCGCAGACGTATGCCCTTAAAGATATGAAGACCGGAGAGCAGCGGGCTTACTCGCGGCAAGGATTGCTGGAATGTTTGGGGAACGGGCATGGCTGAAGTGAAACTGGATTTTTTGGGTGATTTGAAGCGGACGCATTCGTGCGGGGAACTGCGCAAGAGCAATGCCGGACGGACGGCGCTGCTGATGGGATGGGTCCACCGGCGGCGCGATCTGGGCGCGCTGGTGTTCATTCATCTGCGCGACCGCGACGGGATTACGCAGCTTGTGTTCGATGTCAGCAAGAACCCGGAAGCGCATGCGCGCGCACAGGAGCTGAGTTCGGAGTATGTGATTGCTGTCGAGGGCGTTGTCACCGAGCGCGCAGCGGAGACCGTGAACCCGAACATTGCGACGGGTGAGGTGGAACTGGCGGTGGAGAACATCTGGATTCTGAACGAATCGCGCACGCCGCCGTTTCCGCTGGATGAAGAAGTGGACGTCAAGGAAGAAGTGCGGCTGAAGTACCGGTATGTGGATTTGCGGCGGCCGCGGATGCAGCGCAATATCATCATGCGGTCGAAGATCACGCTGGCGATTCGGCAGGCGCTTTACGCGCAGGGGTTTTTGGAGATTGAGACGCCGTTCATGACGCGCTCGACGCCGGAGGGAGCGCGCGATTATTTGATTCCCAGCCGCGTGCAGCCGGGCAGTTTTTATGCGCTGCCGCAATCGCCGCAGATTTTCAAGCAACTGCTGATGATCAGCGGGTATGAGCGGTATTTTCAGATTGTCCGGTGCTTCCGCGATGAAGACTTGCGCGCGGACCGGCAGCCGGAGTTTACGCAGATTGACCTGGAGATGTCGTTCCCGCAGGAGGAGCAGATTTACCAGGTGATTGAGCCGCTGGTGTGGGGTGTTTGCGAAGCGGCGGGCAAGCCGGTGGACAAGAACATTCCGCGCATCACGTTCGCCGACGCCATGCGCAGCTATGGCAGCGACAAGCCGGATTTGCGCATTCCGCCTTTCCATTGCGTGGAGGATTTGTTTGCCGCCTCAGGCCTGGTGCCGGAGGGTCTGCCGTTTGTGGCCATTCATATTCCGAAGACCGGAGCGCTGAGCCGCAAGGAGCGCGACGAACTGAAAGCGATGGGGCAGGAGCGCGGGCTGCGCGTGTTTGACGATGCCAAGCGCATGGAGCGCGATCATCCGGAAGCGATGGCGAAGGTGCGGGAGCGCGTGAAGGCGGCTGACGACGACCTGCTGATTTTCGCCACTTGGGCGGGCGAGAAAAAAGGGCCGCTGCCGGAGCGCACAGCGCTGCTGGCGTGCGGCGCGCTGCGGACGCAGATGGCGCAGAAGTTCAATGACCGGCACAAGCTTCTGGATTCCAACAACCTGAAGTTTTTGTGGGTGGTGGAGTTCCCCATGTTTGAGTGGGATGAGGAAGACCAGCGCTGGAATGCGGCGCATCATCCGTTTACTTCGGTGCTGGACAGCGACATGGAGAAGCTTTCGAGCGATCCGGGACATTGCCGGGCGAAATCGTATGACCTGGTTTTGAATGGCGTGGAGCTGGGCTCGGGGTCGATTCGAATTCATAGGCGCGATGTGCAATCGCGCGTGTTTGCGGCGCTGGGGTTCAACGAGGAAGAGGCCAAGCGCAAGTTTGGATTTTTGCTGGAGGCGCTGGAATACGGGGCTCCTCCGCATGGCGGAATTGCGCTGGGGCTGGACAGACTGGTGATGCTGCTGGCGGGCGAGCAGTCTATCCGCGATGTGATTGCGTTTCCGAAGACGGCGAAGGCGACGGATTTGATGTGCGAAGCGCCTTCGACGGTGCCGGATAAGCTTTTGCGGGATTTGGGGCTGAAATTGAACGCACCTCCGGTTCGGTGAGTGCCGCTAGGCCGATTATTCGCTGGCCTTTTGTGTGAGATTTGGAGCCACTTCCATCAGGTGTTCCATGTTCAGCTTGGCCTGTGCGAGGGTGAGACGGGCTTCGCGCTCCAAAATTTGGAGTTTGTTGCGGTGTTCGCGGCAATGCGTACAAGGGACCGAATCTTTCGAGCATCGATTCCGAGACGGGATTGATGGTGGCCTTATTTCATCCGCGTGCCGATGCTTGGAGCGATCATTTTGTTACTGATCGAATTTGATTCCGGCGTAGATGGAAGCGAGTGAAAGAACAATGCCATTCACCAGGGTGACGGAATCATCCAGGCTGCGAAAGAATCGCTGCCTCCACTCCTGCGGCGCGAGGCGGACGCGCTGTTCCACCAGGACTTCGTCTTGAGAGACCAGCAGATACTCGGCAAAGGATGGAATCGATGTGTAGGCAAGGAATTTCTTCCCCCGGTCGTAGGCTTCCGTGCTGGGCGAAAGCACTTCGACGATGAGGGTCGGATTTAGCAGCGTGTCCAGAACACCATCCTGGTGCCGTTGCTCTTCTCCGCAGGTCATGACCACGTCCGGATAGGTGTAGCGTCTTGTTCCCGGTATAAATAAGCGGGTGTCGGAGTTATCGGTCACACAGCCGGATTCGGCTTCCTTGGCTAACAAAGCAAAGTGAATGTTGGTGGTGATCTTTCGATGCTTTCGGTTCGCCCCTGCCATCGCGAACATCTGGCCGTCAATGTATTCGTGCTTTTCCTCCGATGCTCGTTCCAGCCGCAGGTATTCTTCTGGGGTGATCATCTGCATTTCTCTAGCGTTTTCCGCCGAGGACTAGTTTTGTGGATTGCGGTTTGCTGAAGATTTCGGCGTCCAGCGGGATGTTGTCTTCGATGCTCTTGACGCGGAATTCTTCTTTGGGCCCTCCTTTGTCGGTGGTTTTGTGGGTGATGAGGTGGGGGAACAAGACGCCGTCGACGGGTTTGTAGTCTTCGAACCAGATGATTTGCGTGAAGTAAGCGGAGGTTTCGCCTTTTTCATCGATGCGGGCCAGCAGGTGGGTGCGGGCGTCGAAGTAGAAGGTGGTTTGGGCGAGGTCGTTGGGGGCGACCAGGACGTCCATCAGGGTGTCGTCAACCGTTCGCTGGGGGGCGGGGTTGATTTCCGAATAAAGCTGGCGGAGGTTGACGTAGCGCAGCGGGTTGCCGTCGATTTCGAGCGGCATTTGCTGGCCCTGCGAAAGGCGGCGCACCTTCTTGCGCTTGGTGTAGACCCAGCCGGCGACGCCGTCGTAGCCGGTTCGTTCTTTGTCGGCCAGCAGCAGCACTTTGTTGGGTTTCTGCCAGTAGAGTTCCTGCTTGTCGAGGAGTCCGGTGGTGGCGCGGATTTTGCGGCTGGTGATGGCGTTGATGGCGGGAAGGCCTCCGGCGGCTTGGGCGTAATCGGAAAGGACGGCGTCGACGGATTTGGGAGTTTGGGCGGAGACGGAAAGAGCCAGCAGGAACAAGAAGTACTTCACTCTTCTAAAGTAGAAGATGATGACTGTGGAACAGATCAGGCGCAAAGAGCAGCGGTTTCAGCTTGTGGATGTGCGCTCGGCTTCGGAGTTCGCGGCTGGGCATATACCTGGCACGGTGAATGTGCCGATGGAGCAGGTGGAGAAGCGGCTGGCGGATTTTGATCTGGATGAGCCGGTGGTGCTGGTTTGCAAGAGCGGGACGCGCGCCAAGATAGTGCGGGATTTGCTTGGGGCAAAGGTTCCGAATGTCAGTATTCTGGACGGCGGCACGGATGCGTGGACGAAGGATGGGCTGCCGCTGGTGCAGTGCCAAAAGGCGCGCTGGTCATTGGAACGGCAGGTGCGGCTGGCCGCGGGCGTGCTAATTCTGGCAAGCGTGGGATTGGCGGTGTGGGTGAACTTGGCGTGGCTGGGGGTGACAGCGTTTGTGGGCGGCGGTTTGACATTCGCGGGCGCGACCGATATTTGCGGCATGGGGATGATGCTCGAAAAAATGCCCTGGAACAGGAGTTAGGCGGAAAATCCGGCGCGTTTGGCCAGTTTTTCGGGTTCAGGTGGAGATGGATGGTCTTAGAAACCAGTATTCTAGAAGCAGGAGCTATCGTAAACCAATGACAGTCCTTGAATCATTGAAGAAGTACAGCGTAGTGGTCGCCGACACGGGCGACATCCAGGCGATTGCGCGCTTGAAGCCGCAGGATGCCACCACCAATCCGTCGCTGCTGTTTAGCGCGGCACAGCGGCCTGAGTATCAGCACCTGGTGCGCGCGGCGCTGGATCATGCCGACAAGCAGGGCGGGGACCAGAAGGCGCAGACCGAGGCGTTCATGGACAAGCTGGCGACCAGCTTCGGGCAGGAAATTTTGAAGGTGATTCCGGGCCGCGTTTCGACCGAAGTGGACGCCAGCCTGAGCTTTGACACGGAAGCGACGCTGGCCAAGGCGCGCGAACTGATCCGGCTGTATGAGACGGCGGGCGTGGACAGGAACCGCATTCTGATCAAGATTGCCAGCACCTGGGAAGGCATCAAGGCGGCGGAGAAGCTGGAGCAGGAAGGCATTCATTGCAACCTGACGCTGCTGTTCAGCTTTGCGCAGGCGGTGGCGTGCGCCGAAGCGAAGGTGACGCTGATTTCGCCATTCGTGGGCCGCATTTACGATTACTACAAGAAGGAAAATGGCGGCAAGGATATTCCGATTGAGGAAGACCCTGGCGTGGCGTCGGTGACGCGGATTTACAACTATTACAAAAAGTACGGTTATAAGACGGTTGTCATGGGCGCCAGCTTCCGCAAGGTGGCGCAGGTGACGCACCTGGCGGGCAGCGATTTGCTGACCATCAGCCCGGATCTTTTGGACGAGATGGCGAAGACGGAAGGCGAGATTCAGCCGGGCCTGACCCACGAGAAGGCGAAGGCGAGCACGGACGAACATATTCATCTGGACGAGAAGACGTTCCGCTGGATGCACAACGAAGACGCCATGGCGACGGACAAGCTGGCGGAAGGCATTCGCAAGTTCTATGCGGATGCGCGCAAGCTGGAGAAGTATGCGCAGACGCTGGTGGCCGAGAAGGTGACGGCTTAAGTTATTCCGGAAAAATGCGGCTGATAAACGCAGCCGCCAAGGCTGAGGCGAGGAGCACTGCCATCTGGGCAAGGGAGCGAAGCGGATTTCGCTCCCTTTGCATTTCTGGCATCAGGATGCCAACGGCGATGTACAGGAAGTTGGCGGCGGTTAACGGCAGGAGCACGGGAGTGACGCGGGTGACGGATGCGCCGAAGAGCAGGACCAGCGCTCCGCCGAGGATGCAACTGGTGGTGGCCAGCAGGTTGAGCAGGACGGCTCGGCGTTTGGTCAGGCCGCTGTAGATGAGGACGCCGATGTCGGCGATGTGGTGGGGAACTTCGTGCAGCAGGACCGCGAGGGTGATGGCGACTCCGGCGGCGTGGCTGGAAGCGAAGGCGACGGCAATTCCAATGCCGTCCATGAAGCTGTGAACGGCGCCGCTGAGCAGAATGTTGGCGGTGAGGGATTTGGCATGCGCGGCATCGTGATTATGCCGGAGCAGAATTCCGAGGGCGCGCTCCAGCAGGAATGAGAATAGGAAGCCCGCTGCCAGCAGCAGGCCGACGGACTGGCTGGCGGATTGCTGCAAAGCTTCCGGCAGCATGTGGGTGAGAGCGGTTGTGAGCAGGACGCCGGCGGCTGCGCTGACCAGGAAGGGAACGATAGCGTTCAGGCGTTTGCCGAGGGCGAAGGTGATTGAGCCTAGCAGGGAGGTGCCGCTTACCAGTACCAGGGCGATGAGGGTGTCGAGGGGTTCTGAGTGGGGAGCTGTCAGAGGGTGAATAAATCTTCGATGGTTTTGGCGTCTAAAAGACGCAGGGAGAGAGTTTCGAGACCATCTTCAGCCCCGTAGGGGATTGACAGATGGCGGGGCCGAGCAGGTCGTGATCCAGGATGCTTTCGGTTATGGGCATGCGGTTAACGACCGAATAGGTCCTCGATGGTTCTTGCGTCCAAAATACGTTCGGAGAACTCTTCGATTTCGGTGGCGGAGAGGGATGTCAGGCACTGGTCGGCCCAGTCGGGGAGGATACCGAAACGCTTGATTGCCTGCCGACGGATGAGGGCGAGTTCACCCTCCTGTCGGCCTTCCTCGCGCCCCTGTTGAATTCCCTGGCGAATAGCCGGACCCAGCAGGTCGTGGTCCATGATGTCGTCTAAAATTGGCATAGTTCTGGCCTCCTTTTTCACCGAATCTCCCAGTTTTCGCAAACCGGAGAGTATTCCCAATTTCCTAATCGCAAGATCTCGTGAACTGCCTTTCAGTTTAGCTATTTTTGCCAGAATCCGCCTGATCGATTCGCGCTTGTTTTGATGCCGGGTCAGAATCGCCAGGATGTTGTCGGCATCGAAAGGGCTGTTGATGAGGTCGTCTTCGTTCAGGCTGCGAATGTCCACCAGCTTGTAGCGGCACAGGAAGTTGGGCCCTGAAAGTTCGGAGGGCATGCGCATTTCGGCTTCGCCCACGAACAGCGCGTATTGGTCGGGCAAGCGGCCATATTCGCGATAGATGCTGAGAGCGTATTCGGCCATGCGCAAGGGAAAATTGTTTTCGTTCTGGCCGGTGAGTTCCATGGCCATCAGTTCGCCATCGGCGGTTTCGCCCAGCAGGTCGACGCGGGTCTGGCGCACTTCGGGAAATTCCACGTTTAACCAGCGCTCAATCTTCTTGCCCGTGATGCGTTCCAGGACGGTGCTCTCAGGATTCTTGAGCAAGTCCTTCAGAACCGTGTCGTATTCATGCATCTACTTTTGGCGGCGCAGGAAGTAGTAGATAGGCACTCCGCAAAGAACAATCAGCAGGCCGGGCCAGGTGGTGGCGGCGCGGTAAGCGAATAAACAGTAGAGCACAACGGAGCAGCCGAGGATGTAGACCAGCGGCACCACCGGAAAGCCCCAGGCGCGGTAAGGGCGGATGGCATTGGGGCGCGTGACCCGCAGGCGCATCACGCCGGCGATGGTGAGAATGTAGAAAATCAGCGCGGCCGAGATGATGTAATCCAGCAGGTTGCTGTAGAGGCTGCCGTAGCTGTGCGTTTCGGCGTTGTAAGTGCGCGGCAGGATGAGCAGCGCAGCCCAGATGCCTTGAATGACCAGCGACCAGCCAGGCACGTGCGCTTGGTTGAGGCGTCCGGCGGCTTTCGGAAACAGGCCGTCTTGCGCCATGGAGTAAAACACGCGCGGGCCTGCCAGCACCAGCGCGTTGATGCAGCCGAAGCTGGAAATCATGATGGCGACGGACATGATGATGCTGCCGGAACCAGGCAGGATGGCTTGCAGCATGAGAGCGCCGACGCGGTCGGCGGGCGCGGTTTTGATGGCGTCCAGCGGCAGCACCATCAGGTACGCGACATTGGCCAGAATGTACAGAAGCGTCACGGCGGCGGTGCCGATGATCAGCGCTTGGGGAAGAGTTTTTTCCGGGTCTTTCACTTCGCCGCCGGCGAAGGTGATGTCGTGCCAGGAATCGGCGGAGAAGAGCGAACCGGATTGCGAAACGCAGAGCGCGGCGAAGAGGCCGAAGCCGGTCATGGCGCTGAGCGATGAGGTCAGCGGCGTCACGCCTTGCGGGGTCCAGAACTGGCCCAGGTTGGCGGCCAAGGCGTCGTGCTTGAAGAAGATCAGGCCCAGCAGGATGAGCGCGGCCAGGGCGATGACTTTGGCGGAGGTGAAAAGATTCTGGACAATTTTGCCGTACTTGACGCCCTGCAGATTCGTCCAGGTGAGCACAATGATGACGATGATGGCGAGCAACTGGCCGGTGGAAAGCGATATCGCATAGCCGTTGGAAATGTGAATGGGTTCAATGAGGTAATGGCTTTCCGAGATGCCGGGAATGAGCACGCCGGTGTAGCGCGCGAAGGCGACGGCCACGGCGGCGATGGTTCCGGTCTGAATGACGCTGAACAGAGTCCAGCCGTAGAGGAAGCCCATGAGCGGCGAAAAAGCTTCGCGCAGGTAGAGGTACATTCCGCCGGCTTTGGGAAACATGGCGGCCAGTTCGCCATAAGAAACAGCCGCGGCGACGGTGACGACGGCGGTGAAAACCCAGGCCACCAGCAGCCAGCCGGGGCTTCCAATGTTGCGCGCCATGTCGGCCGGGACGATGAAAATTCCGGACCCGATCATCGCGCCGATGACCATCATCGAGGAATCGAAAAGGCCCAGCTCGCGCACGAATCCGGTTTTCTGATCGACTGCCGTGGCTGCTTCAAGTTTGCTTTGCATAGAGAGACTGGTCCTTTTTTTTGAAACGCTCTGGGAGGTAGGGTTTGGGATCGATTTCCGTCGTCTGGCAGAGGATTTCGGCGGCGATCAACTTGGCGGTGGCCAGGGCGGCGGAAGCGCCAAAAGCGTTGTGCGCGGCGGCGGCGAAAATGTTTTCGTCGCCGGGAAGGCGCCCAATCAGCGGAAGGCCGTCGGCAGTTTTGACGCGCAGGCCGGTCCAACTGCGCAGCGGGCGGGCGCGGCCAATGGCGGGAACAATTTCAATGGCGCGGCGCAGCATGTGGGCCACCAGCTTGGGCTCCACTTGCAGGCTGGCGGCTGCGCTGGCGACTGGCTGGACGGAAGAGCCGATCCAGACCTCAGCGGCGCTGTTGGCGGCGGATTCTTTTTGATACGCGACGAAACGGACCTGGCCTTCGACCTCGGCGGGCTGTTCGGAGGCAATGGCGGAAAGCTGGTGGCGCGCGCAGACGGCTTGCGATTCGACCATCAGAATGTGGCTCTTGACGTAGCTGAGCGGCAGTTCGGGCGTGATAGAAGGCGCGTCGTTGCCGGCGGCGTTGACAATGCTGCCGGCGAACAGCGAAGAGCCGTCCTTCAGCAGCAGTTCGTGATGGGCCAAGCCAGCCACTTGCTGGCGCAGATGCTTTGCGCCTTTTTTGGCGGCGAGCTGGAAGAGAAATTCAGCCGCGCGGCTGGCGCGCAGCCAACTGTCGCCGGGGATGAGCAATCCGCCGGCGGCGACGGCGCTGACACCGGGCTCGGCTTCGGCAATCTGGCGCGGATTCAGGTATTCGGCGCGGATGCCCTGGCGGTTCAAGACGTCGCCCTTCAAGAGAAGTTCCTGCGACTGATTTTGGTCGAAGGCCAGCCAGACAGTGCCGCAGCGGCGGTATTCGCAATCGGGCGGCAGGAATTCCACCAGCTTGTCCCAGAGCGCCAGGCCGTAGCGGGTGAGGGTGAATTGCGCCGGTGTCTGGTCCAGAAGGCAGAGGCTGCCGTAGCTCAGGTTGGTTGCGCCCGCGCCGATGGCGTTGGGGTCCACAATCACCACGCGCAGGCCCGTTTGCGCCAGTTCGTAGGCGCAAGCCGCGCCGACGATGCCCGCGCCAATAACGGCTACATCGCAAGTCATTGTGGTATGCCCCAGCAAAAGGGATCTTCGGGCTGGAGCACTAATTCGGATTCCGCGGTGACGAACGCGGAACCCTTGATGGACGGGATGATTTCGTCGCTGATAATTTCGATGGATCCTTCAAACAGGCTGCCGCAGATGCTTTCCTGAATGAAGGTTTCGCCGGGCTTCAGGGCGCCGTCGGCATAGAGGCAGGCCATCTTGGCGCTGGTGCCGGTGCCGCAGGGAGAGCGGTCATAGCTTTTGCCGGGGCACAAGACAAAGTTTCGCAGGTGGGCGCGCGGATTTTCGGGCGGACTAAACAGCTCAATGTGGTCAATTTCCGCGCCGTTTTCGCCGGTGATGCCGTTGGCCTGCAGGGCTTGGCGAATGCGCCAGGTGAGGCTGGTGAGTTCTTCCAGATTTTGCAGCCTTAACGGGATGGCGCTGTTGCCTTTGACGAAGAAAAACCAGTTGCCGCCGTAAGCAACGTCGCCGTGCAGGTCGCCCAGGCCGGGGACGTGCAGGAAGACGTCTTTGCGGAAGCGATAGCTGGCCACGTTGGTCACCGTCACTTCGCTTTCCGTGTGCAGGTGCGCGCTGACCACGCCCACTGGCGTTTCAATGCGCACATGGCCCAGGGGCAGGCGTTTGAGCTGGGCGAGCGTGGCGCACAGGCCGATGGTTCCGTGCCCGCACATTCCCAAATAGCCAACGTTGTTGAAGAAGATGACGCCCCACTGGCAGGCGGAATCAGAAGGCGGCAGCAGCAGCGCGCCGACCACGGCGTCCGCGCCGCGCGGCTCATTCACCACGGCCGAGCGAAACAGGTCGTGCTTTTCGCGGAACACGATGAGCCGTTCGGCCATCGTGCCAGAACCCAAATCAGGCGCGCCGCCCACCACCAGGCGCGTGGGTTCGCCGCCGGTATGAGAGTCCACAACTTGCACTCGCGTCATTTACGTCATGATGCCATTTTGCTTCAGGAAGCGCGCAAAACGGGCCTTATTGGGCGCATTGCCATGGGGTGGTACGCAAAAACACGGCCGTTTTTTCTTTAATTTTTTTTCAAGAGCGCGGCTGGCGATGCCGATGAAGTTATTGTCGGGCAAGCAGTTAACAACTAGCAAAAAACTTCCCGCCACCCGCCCGCAGTCAGCCGCTTTTGAATCCCCAAAACGCCAGCCTGGCTCTACGTGTGTCCGCGCATCCATTTTCTTGAGTTCGAGTAGACCATCCCTCCACTACTCGCAGAAGGGGCTCCTTGTCGCTGCGTCGTCAGTCGCTGAGGAGCCTTTTTTGACTTCGTACCATAGCGGTGTGGCTCGTCTGAAAGAGGACTCGCTGGAGGTGCTGAATGCCCAAGTTCTGGCTTGCCGGCTTTGTCCGCGGCTGGTGCGGCATCGCGAAGAAATGGGCCAGATCAAGCGGCGCGCTTACCGCGACGAAATTTATTGGAGCAAGCCAATTTCGGGTTTTGGCGATGCGGCGGCGCGGCTGCTGATTATCGGGCTGGCGCCGGGCGCGCATGGGGCCAACCGCACGGGCCGCGTTTTCACCGGCGACAGTTCGGGCGATTATCTGTACCGTGCGCTGTTTGAGACGGGTTTTGCCAACCAGCCGGAGAGCACTTCCGCCGATGACGGATTGATGCTTACCGACGCCTACATTGCGTGCCCGGTGCGCTGCGTTCCGCCCGACAACAAGCCGCTGCCGGAAGAGGTGAGCACATGCCGCCGTTACCTGGTGCGGGAACTGGCGCTGCTGAAACGGGTGGAAGTGGTGGTGGTTCTGGGCGGAATCGCGCTGAATGCCTATTTGTCCTTGCTGCAAGACGCTGGCGTCATCGGATCCAGAGCGGCGTTCTTGTTTGGGCATGGACGGATATTTCAGACGCATGCGGGCGGCCCGCTGGTGCTTTGCTCTTATCATCCAAGCCAGCAAAACACTTCGACGAAACGGCTGACGGCGGAGATGCTGCGCGAGATCTTCGCGCGAGTTCGCCCGCTGTTCGCCCAAACTGAAAGGGCTTTGGGCGACCTGTAAAACGGGGTAAACTTGTGGTGTATACTCTTGATTCAAAATGTCGCTTAACGTTGCCTTATCGATATTGTTGACCGCGCAGCCCGATTTGGGTGCGCGGATTAGGACGGGCCTGTTCGACGACACATTTTCCGGCATTTACCATTTGTCGCCGTTTGACTGGGCGCTGCTGATTCCGTATTTCGGCATCCTCATCATTTTGTCCATCTACGGGATTCACCGGTATGAAACGATATTGCGGTACCGGAAATACCGCAAGAATCTGCTGACCACGCCTCCGGCGCGCTATGAAAAGCTGCCGCGCGTCACCATTCAGCTTCCTCTCTATAACGAACGGTTTGTGGTGGAGCGGCTGCTGGAGGAAGTGTGCAAGATTGATTATCCGCGCGAGCTGCTGGAAATTCAGGTGTTGGATGATTCCACCGACGAAACGCATCCTTTCACCCAGCGGCTTTGCAATGAATACATTGCGCAGGGACATCCCATTGAGTACCGGCACCGCACCAACCGGCATGGGTTCAAAGCGGGCGCGCTGCAGGAAGGTTTGGAGACCGCCACCGGCGAGCTGATTGCCATTTTCGACGCTGATTTTATTCCCCCGGCCGATTTTTTGCAGCGCACCGTGCATTATTTTTCCGCGCCGGACGTGGGCGTGGTGCAGACGCGCTGGAGCTACCTGAACCGCGAATTCAACATTCTGACGCAGGTGGAATCCATGCTGCTGGACGCGCATTTCGTCCTGGAGCATGGAGCGCGCTGCGGATCTGGCTTGTTTTTCAACTTCAACGGCACGGCCGGCGTTTTGCGGCGCAAGATGATTGACGACGCGGGCGGCTGGCAGCACGAAACGCTGACCGAAGATTCGGACTTGAGCTATCGCGCCCAGCTTGCGGGCTGGCGCTTTGTGTATGTGCCGGATATCGATTGCCCGTCGGAACTGCCGGTGGAGACTTACGGTTTCCAGGTGCAGCAGGCGCGCTGGGCCAAGGGGCTGACGCAGGTTTGCATGAAGCTGCTGCCGCGCATTCTGAAGGCGGACCTGCCATGGCGCGTGAAGCTGGAGGCGTTTATGCATCTGACGCCGAATATTTCCTACCCCATGATGATTGTGGTTTCCATGCTGATGCTGCCAGTGATGATTGTGCGCTTCTACATGGGCGTGTTTCAGATGGTGCTGATTGATTTTCCGCTGATTGTGGCTTCGTTCTGGTCGATCTCGGCGTTTTATCTCTATGCGCAGCGCGTGCTGTATCCGAAATCGTGGTGGAAGACGATTGCCTTTTTGCCCATGCTGATGGCGGCGGGCGTGGCGCTGACGGTGAGCAACAGCAAGGGCGTGATTGAGGCGCTGCTGGGAGTGAAGACGGCGTTTGCGCGCACCGCGAAATATGGGAGCGGCGCGGGGCAAAAAGTGAAGCAGGCAGCTTACAAACGGCGCAGCGGCTGGCTGCCTTATATTGAATTGGCCATTGGCTCGTATTTTGCTTATATGGTGTGGTTCGCCATTGAGACCATGAATTATTTCGCGCTTCCCTTCCTGCTTCTTTTTGTGTCGGGTTATTTTTGGGCAGGGTTCACCACGCTGTATCAGGAGTATCGGGATAAGCTGCAATGGCAGCGCGCCCGCAAGACCGTCGAAGTCAGCTAGACTTCTGTTATGTCATTCGCAATCGATGACGCCTATTTGCCGGCCACTTTGAACTGCCATCCGATGACGGACGAGGAGTTCATGGCGTTCTGCCAGGAGCATCCGGATTTGAATTTCGAGATGACGGCTGAGGGGGAATTGATTGTCATGGCTCCCACGCATTCCGTAACGGCCCGGCGCAACTCCAGAATACTCAGGCACCTAGATCTCTGGGCCGAGAAGGACGGCCGAGGCTCCTGCTACGATTCATCGGGCGGATATGTTCTTCCTACTGGCGCAAGGCGGTCTCCAGACGCATCGTGGGTGATCGACAGCCGCGTCACGCCTGGAGATGAAGGCTTCTTGCATCTTTGTCCGGATTTTGTGATTGAGCTGAAATCGGGCAGCGACCGGCTTCAAAAGCTGAAAGCGAAGATGCGCGAATATATGGCGAACGGCGCGCAATTGGGATGGCTGATCAACCCGGATGATCGTTCCGTGACCATTTACCGTCCGGGCGGTGAAACAGAAACCAGGAAAGGCATTGATTCTATTGATGGAGAAGGCCCGGTGGCCACGTTCACGCTTGACCTTCGGTTCATCTGGCGGCCGCTACCCTAGAACCCGTATGTCATTCGACATTGATTGGGATTATCTTCCGGCCACTTTGAACTGCCATCCGATGACAGACGAGGAGTTCATAGCTTTTTGCCAGGAGCATCCGGATCTGAATTTCGAGATGACGGCTGACGGGGAATTGATAGTTATGTCTCCCTCGCCTTGTTTGACCGGGGCACAAGGCTCCCATCTGATTGGCCAACTGGGAAATTGGACGGAAAAAGACGGACGAGGACTTGGCTTCGACCCCTCCACCGGGTACGTTCTTCCCAACGGTGCGCGGCGTTCGCCCAAAGTTTCCTGGGTTTTGAAGACGAGAATACCCGAAGAAGACGGCTTTCTGCATCTGGCCCCGGATTTTTTGATTGAGCTGAAGTCTTCGCGCGACCGGCTTCCAAAGCTGAAAGAGAAGATGCGCGAGTACATGGACAACGGCTCGCAATTGGGATGGCTGATCAACCCGGACGACCATTCCGTGATCATTTACCGCCCAAATGGCGAAACGGAAACGCGCACGGGCATTGATTCCATCACTGGCGAAGGCCCGGTGGCCACATTCACGCTTGACCTCAAGCGCATCTGGAAACCGTTTTAATTTCGGCTTAAGCTGGTGGATGAGTACCTTTTTCCAGCGCTTCCTCTGCCTTCTGCTACTTTTGCCGGCCTGTCTCGTGGCGCAAGCGGCTGCGGCCAAAGCATCCGGGGATGCGCTGAACCGGGGCAATCCGCGGGCGTCGGTGACGGCGTTTCTGGAAGCCTGCCAGCGCGGCAACTACTCGCTGGCGGCGCAATACCTGGATCTGCGGCAGCTTCCAGAATGGGAGCGCACCGAAAGAGGTCCGGAACTGGCGCGCGAACTGGAGGCGATCCTCAATTCGGATTCGCACTTTGACGTTCTGCGCTTGAGCCAGTCGTCCGATGGGAACCCGACCGACAGCTCGAATCCCACGCTGGAGACCATCGCCACGCTGCCGCGCGCCGGAGGAACGTTCAACCTGCAATTGGAGCGCGTCAGCCTGCAAACGGGCGGCGCGGAAGTCTGGCTGTTCTCGCCTGCAACAGTGGAGGCTATCCCCTCGCTGAAGCCCGCGGACACGACGTCGGCGATTGAGTCGAGGCTGCCGCGTTTTCTGGTCAGCATTCAATTTCTGGACACGGCCATCTGGAAATGGATAGCGCTGCTGATTGTGGTGATTGTGTTCGTTGTGCTTTTCCAACTGGTGGAAAAGCTGACGCTGGCCGTGATTTCGAAATTCGAGGTCAGCTCGGCGTTTTTTGCGCGGCGAATCTGGATTCGGTCGCTGCTGCAGCCCTGGCTGGTGCTGCTGGCGGCCATTCTTTTTGGCTTGGCGGAGCAGTTTGTGAATCCTTCGGCCATTAGCCGCTTGTATATTGGCCGCGCCCTGCTGCTGGTGGTGGTTTGGGCGTTTGCCTGGTGCCTCATCAACATTGTCGATTTGTTCCTGACGCGCCTGGACACGCTGCTGGACCCGCGCCAGCGGATGGTCTCGCATTCCATGATCTACATGGGCAAGCGCGGCGCGAAGGTGGCCATCTTCGTGGTGGCCATGATTATCGTGCTGGACAACTGGGGCTACAACATGACCACCATGATTGCCGGCCTGGGCGTGGGCGGCATCGCGGTGGCGCTGGCCGCGCAGGCCACCATCGCCAACATCTTCGGCGGCGTCTCGGTGATTGCGGATCATCCCGTGATGGTGGGCGATTTCGGCAACTTCGGCGGCGTGATGGGCACGGTGGAAGACATTGGCTTGCGCTCCACGCGCGTGCGCACGCTGAACCGGACGGTGATGAGCATCCCAAATTCCGCGTTTGCCGGCATGAACCTGGAGAACTACGCGCAGCGCGACAAGATTCTGTTTAACCCGACGCTGCAGATTAAGCGCGGCACTTCGACCGAGAAGATTCGGGCGCTGATTCGGGCGATTGAAACGCTGCTGAAGGAGCACAAGGATGTGGAGATTGGGCCGTCGCCGGTGCGCGTGACGGGGCTGTCGGCAACAGCGATTGCGATGGAGATTTTTGCGTATACTTTGACGGACGATATTAATGAGTTTTACAAGGTGGAGGCGGATTTGTTTTTGAGTTTGGATGCGACGCTGGCTTCGGTGGGGGTGGAGCTGGTTTAGCGGGGATTGGGGCAATAGATCGCCAGTGTTCGGAGCGCCGCACACCCGATACTTTACACTTTGTTTTCAGATGTACGCATCCATTATTGCTTTGGTCCTGCTCGGATTATCGCTGGCCTGGACGGCGCTAAACAAATCCGGCATCGCGGCGCATGACTGGTACGTCGCTCTCATTCTGATTGGCATGGCCTGGATCGCCTTCTGGTCGCGGGCGCGGCGCGTGATGTGCCCGGCCCTGCCCGGCTGGATTGTCTGGACTGTGCGCGGAATCTTGCTTTACCTCATCTTCCAGGCGATTCCGCTGCCGCTGGCGCTGCTGGACGTGCTGAGTCCCCGGCGCGCCGAACTAACGCGGGCGCTGGTTCCCATCTTGGGGCCGATTGCGAGCGCGCCCATCAGCGTGGACCCGACCGCGCATATTTTGTGGCTGGTGACCATTGCGGGCTGCGTGGCGGTCTTTTTTCTGGTCCGCGATCTGACGTTCCGCATGCAGAGCCGGCTGTTTGTGGCGGTTTTGCCGCTGCTGCTGGTGGCCACGTTTGAGGCGCTGCTGGGGCTGCTGCAGATTGCGGGCGGCGCGGAACAGGCGATTGGCTCCTACAACAGCCGCGATCATTATTGCTGCATTCTGGAAATGACGCTCCCGCTGGCGATCACGTTCGGGCTGGCGTTTCTCGGCAACAAGACATTGATGCCGTCCATTTGGCCGGCGGTGAAGGCGGGCGGCTGCTGGATTGTGGCCGGGCTGCTATTCCTGGGAATTGTGTTTTCGCTGTCACGCGCGGGCTGGATTGATTGCCTGGTGAGCCTGCTGGTGTTGGCGATTCTGATTCTGTTTCCGCGCACTTCCAGCCCCGGCTGGCGCATCGGGATTCTGGCGGGCGGGTTATTGGCGGCCTGCGCGCTGCTGCTGATTGCCAGCCCCGGCGCGATGCTGGGACGGCTGGCGGGCACGGTGGACACAGATTCCAACGGCCGCATTTATATTTGGCAGGAGCTGATGCCGCTGACGCGCGAGTTTCGCTGGTTTGGGGCCGGGCTGATGGGCTTTGACCCGATTTTCCTGAAATATCAGGCGTTTGTGAATGCCAAACGGATCGATTTTGCGCATAATGATTTTCTTCAATACTTGATTGAGATGGGGATTGTCGGATTTTTGCCGCTGATGGCCTGCCTCGGCGCGATTGTTTGGCCCATGGCGAAGGCGGCGTATTTGGCGCGCGCGGACACCCGTCTGTTGCTGGTGGGGTGCGTGGGCGGAATTTCGGCGCTGTTTTTGCACAGCCTGGTGGATTTCAACCTTTATGTGCCAGCGAATATGTTCGCTTTTGCCTGGATTCTGGGATTTGGCTCGGGGCTGACGGCGGTTTCTGGCGCGAAATCAAGAGCCAGCCTGCCCGACGGGCCTGTACTGGAATAGGGGTGTGCAGGCATTCGGTACTTTTTCACCCTATTCCGCTGATCTGCCTTGCGCTATACTTAAACAGGAAAACACTATGGTTAACCGCATTTACAACACGTTGAAGCTCAGCATCGGGATAGCTGCGGTGGCTGCTGTTTGTTCGGCTGCCGGTTCGGTCGCTTCTGTTTCCAGCGCGCAGCCGTTTTCGGTTGACGGCGTTCAGTTGGCAAACCCGGGCGTGACGTCGTGGCCGTTGATCAGCAATGACGAAGTTCGGACGGATGCCGGAGCGGCGCTGGTGACTTTCCGCGACGGCAGCGCCATCAAGCTTGCGCCGCAGAGCCGGGTTCGGCTGGCGGGCACCACGGTTGCGCCGCGCGTGATTCTGGTTGCGGGCAATATCGACACGAAGCTGGCGCCGGGTTCGAAGCTGATTGTGACCAAGGACACTGGCGATGATAATGGCACGCCGGATTATGCGTCAGCCAACACGGGCGCGCGCGCGAACAACAACACTTCGATCCGCAAGGATGTTTTCATTTACGGCATGACTGGACTGGCGCTTGCCGGTTTGGGTTTAGCCACAGATGCGATTTTGCAGCCGACTGCTGCCAGCACCCGCTAAGAATTTCTCAGGTTTTCATCGGTTTTCTGAAACGAAAAAAGACTTGCCTTTCCGGCAAGTCTTTTTTCGTTTGTGGCCGCCATTTTGCAGACGTTCTATTTTGCGGCGGCGCACTTTGAAATTAGTGGCCGAAGGCCTTGAACAGGCTTTCGCCCATTTCGAGCAGGTTGGATTCAGACGAAGGAACTTGGCCGCCGGGGGTCAGATGGCTGATGATGCCCGGCAAAACCTGAGCGATGACAGCGCTGGCGGCTTCCGGCGGGAGGCCGAGCTTGGTGGCCACTTCCTGAATCTGGTCGCAGCCGAGCGAGCTTTGAACCTGGTCGCCGGAGACCGGCTGGTTGGGCGTGCCGGGCTGGACCCAGGAACCGACTGCGCCGCCCAGTCCGCCTTGTTCAAAGGCCGAGACCAGGCCGGGCAGGCCGCCGGGATGATTGTTGACCATGCTGAGCACGGCGGACAGGGCGTTCTGGCTGCCGCCCGCATTGCTGTTTTGATTGCCTAAGAGTTCGCCGGCGAGATCGAATAAGCTCATGTTTTTTCCCTTTGCGGCTAGTCTTTGGCCAAATGATAGCCGGCTTTTTGCGCGTCGGCTTCGGACATGAATTTGCCTGCCTTGGTTGCGCCGAAGTATTTGCTGGTGCTCTTGTGATAAGCCTTGCTGGAGGTGTTGACCCAGACCTTGCCGGAGGCTTTGGCGGCGGCGATGTCGGAGGCCGAAGCGTTGGCGGTGGGGGTGAAGGCGGTCGACTTGGTTTTGGCGTGCTTCTTGGCGGCGGTGCTGGTGGTGTCGGTGGCGGTTTGGGCGGAGAGGCCAAACACCAGAAGAGAAGACGCGGCAAGGATGCGAAGGTAGTGTTTCATTTAAAATGTTCCTCTGCGATTTTAGCGAGAAACGCCGGTAACTTTGCTGAAATCTCTTTAATGTGGCTGATGGGAGTACTAGCCAGGACTGGGCCGTTTACATTGCGCCAGCACAGCCGCGACCGCACTGTTTCACTAATACATATTTACTAATACGGGGACAGTCAGCCCGTTTACCTGGTTTTTAAAAACCAGGTAAACGGGCTGACTGTCCCCGCATTAGTGTTTTTTT